>ENA-ORXB01000068-ORXB01000068.1-sediment-metagenome-genome-assembly--contig:-NODE-68-length-267757-cov-7.805447_pt1 | contig 267757 bp, 246 predicted proteins | sample MGYA00237863_ERZ511475 | MGnify/ENA primary metagenome ERZ511475 (study PRJEB26305, sample SAMN06343858) | sediment metagenome | isolation source: hot spring sediment | place: Canada: British Columbia...
ATTTCGGCATCTAAACTTGTAATTATGAACCAAAAATAGACCCTGAAATAAATTCAGGGTGACAAAATAATACTTTTGAGTCAGCTCCTGACATTTAGAGTGGTGAGAAAATGTTTCATTTCAAAAAGCACTTAATATACTTTACTTAATATGATAGAAAGAGTTAAAATCACAATTCGAGGTGCTGTGCAGGGTGTTGGATTTCGTCCATTCATTTTCAGATTGGCAAGTGAACTAAATCTTAAAGGTTATGTCCATAACTCATCAAAAGGAGTTTTTATTGAAGCTGAAGGTGAACTCAATAAATTAAAAGAATTTATAATCAGGATTGATAAAGAAAAACCTTCTATTTCAATTATCCAGTCATTCGAATATTCTTTTCTTGACCCGGTTGGATACGAAGAGTTTATAATTCAAAGAAGTGAAAAAGAAGATGAAATTACAGCACTGATACTTCCTGATATTGCCACCTGTGAGGATTGTTTACGAGAATTATTTGATCCCGATGATCGTCGATATCTTTATCCTTTTATTAATTGCACTAATTGTGGACCAAGATTTACAATTATTGAGTCACTCCCATACGATCGTCCAAATACTTCAATGAAAAATTTTAAGATGTGTCCCGAGTGTGAAAGTGAATACAATAATCCTCTTGATAGAAGATTTCATGCTCAACCAATTGCCTGTCCAGTTTGTGGACCACAAATCAAACTGTGGGACTCAACCGGGGAAATTGTCTCAGAAAAACAAAAAGCAATTGACCAAACCTGTGAATTAGTTCAATCTGGAAAAATTCTTGCGATAAAAGGACTTGGTGGATTTCATTTAGTAGTCGATGCAACTAATGAACAAGCTGTTTTTAGTTTGCGAAAGAAAAAACATCGTGAGGAAAAACCATTTGCATTGATGTTTCCCGATATTGAAATGATTAAACAATTTTGTAGTGTATCTGAACTTGAGGAAAGATTGCTGAAATCTCTAGAGAGCCCAATTGTATTATTAAGGAAAAAGGAAAATTCTCAATTAAAGCTTTCCGAACTCAAGATTTCTGATTTAGTTGCTCCTGATAATCCATATCTTGGTGTAATGCTCCCGTATACTCCTCTTCATCATATTTTAATGCGAAAATTAAATAAGCCAATTGTTGCAACCAGCGGTAATTTATCTGAAGAACCAATTTGCATAGATGAATATGAAGCATTAAAACGATTAAAAGGAATTGCTGATTATTTTCTTGTTCACAATAGACCAATTCTCCGACATTGTGATGACTCAATTGTTAGAATTGTGAAGGAAAGAGAATTTATAATAAGAAGAGCCAGAGGATATGCACCATTACCGTATTTGATTGATTATGAAAATGAAAGCGATAAGCAAATTATTGCTGTAGGTGGTCACTTAAAAAATACAATTTCATTAAAAAAGAATAATCAAGTTTTTATCAGTCAACATATCGGGGACTTATCTACAGCTGAATCATTCAATGCTTTTACAAAAACGATTAATGATTTCAAGTCACTTTACGAATTCAATAAAATCACTTTTGTTGGTGATTTACATCCCGACTATCTTTCAACTACATTTTTGAAACAACAGAATTTGAATTATCATTTAGTTCAACATCATCTCTCTCACATCGCCGCTTGTAAACTTGAAAATCAATTTAAAGGTGAAGCTCTTGGAGTATCGTGGGATGGGACTGGTTTTGGTTTGGATGGAAAAATCTGGGGAAGTGAATTCTTCTTTATTGATGATGAAAGTTTTTCCCATCTCGGACAATTTAAAAAATTTCATCTGCCTTCTGGTGAAAAAGCAATTAGAGAACCTAAACGAACACTGGCAGGTGTTCTCTTTGAAATTTTCAATGAGAAAATTGTTGAGAATGAAATTTTATTGAGTAAGTTTGCTCAGAGTGAATTAAAACTGATTGTTGATATGATAAATAAAAAAATAAATTCACCTGAGTGTGTAAGTGCTGGAAGATTGTTTGATGCTGTTTCATCTCTAATTGGTATAACTGACCATTCTAATTTTGAAGGACAGGCAGCGATGAAACTTGAATTTGCAATCAAAGAAAATGTAAATGACTTTTATGAATTTGAATTAATCAAGAACGATAAAATTATAATTGACTGGACAAAAATTATTTTAGGCTTGATAGATGATTTGAGGAAGGGTAAAGATAAAGGTGCTTTATCAGCTAAGTTTCACAACACACTGGTTGAAGTGATTGTTGAATTTGCCAAACAATTTAGTTTCAAAAAGATTTTGTTGAGTGGTGGTTGCTTTCAAAATATTTATTTATTGAATCGAACAATTGATCGTTTGAGGGAAGAAGGATTTCAACCATACTGGCATCAAAGAATTCCGACAAACGATGGTGGAATTTCTTTCGGACAAATTGCTGCATTTAATTTGAAAGAGAAAAAATTAGATTTCAAGAAACTTTAAAATTAATAATAGATTTATTTCAGAATTTAGTCAGGAAAATAAATTGATAGAGAAAGTTTGTAAATCAATTCTTATTTTAATAATGAATTAAAAAGGAGAATGATTATGTGCTTGGCAGTTCCGGGAAAAGTAGAAGAAATTTATGAGGGGAACGATTTACTCAAAATGGCAAAAGTGAATTTTGGTGGAGTAAAAAAAGATGTTTGTGTTGCCTGGATTCCTGATGTTAAAGTTGGTGATTATGTATTGGTCCATGTCGGTTTTGCACTCAATAAAATCGACGAGAAAGAAGCAATGGAGACACTTCGCATTTTGAGAGAAATGGGTGAACTGGATGAATTAAGTCAATCGGAAAAACCATGAAATACCTGAGTGAATTTCGAGATTATAAATCAGCAAAACTTCTTGCTAAGAAGATAAATGAAATTGCAAAACACAACTGGACTATAATGGAAATTTGCGGCGGACAAACTCATTCTATTCTTAAATACAGCATTGATGAACTTCTTCCGGAGAAAATATCTTTAATTCATGGTCCAGGTTGTCCAGTTTGCGTAACTCCACTCGAGATGATTGATAAAGCGATTAAAATTGCCTCAAGAAATGATGTGATATTCACATCTTTTGGAGATATGTTGCGAGTGCCTGGTTCAGAACTCGATTTACTTTCAGTAAAGGCAAATGGTGGTGATGTAAGAATGGTTTATTCACCACTTGATGCAGTAAAAATTGCTCAAGCTAATCCCGGTAAAAAAGTCGTTTTCTTTGCAGTTGGATTTGAAACAACTGCTCCAGCAAATGGAATGGCTGTTTTAAACGCCAGGAGTCTTGGACTGAAAAATTTTTCCATTCTCTGTTCTCATGTTCTTGTTCCTCCTGCAATTGAAGCTTTAATGTCAGGTTTTAATTCGAATATTAATGGATTTTTAGCAGCCGGTCATGTTTGCACAGTGATGGGATTTGATGAATATATTCCTTTAAGTGAAAAATATAAGATACCAATTGTTGTAACAGGATTTGAACCGATTGATATATTGCAGGGCATTTATAAATGCGTGTCTTTACTTGAAGAAGGAAAACCAGTTGTTGATAATCAGTACTCTCGAGTCGTTAGAAAAGAAGGAAATCTTGAAGCGAAAAAAATTATTAATACTGTCTTTGAAGTAACTGATAGAAAATGGAGAGGCATAGGTCTTATTCCTAAAAGTGGTTATAAATTGAAAGATGAATTTTCTGATTTTGATGCAGAAAAGATTTTTGATCTGGGTGATATAATTGTGGATGAACCTGAGATTTGCATTGCCGGTGAAGTTTTGCAAGGATTAAAATCTCCACTCGAATGTCCTGCATTTGGGAAAGAGTGCACTCCCGAGAATCCTCTTGGTGCACCTATGGTTTCGACAGAAGGTGCTTGTGCTGCTTATTTCCATTACAAAAAACAAAAAGTAAATTGAGTACAAATATGGAATTTCAGTTAAGTTGCCCGATTCCAAAATCAGAATATGATAAAATCTTACTTGCCCACGGTGGTGGAGGGACTTTAACTCATCAATTAATAACCAAAATCTTTCTCGATCAATTTGGTAATGAATATTTGAATCAATTACATGATGGTGCCGTTTTTGAAATTAACGGGACAAAATTTGCCTTCACTACTGATTCGTATGTGGTTAATCCTGTTTTTTTCTCTGGTGGAAATATCGGTGAACTCGCTGTAAATGGAACGATTAATGACCTGGTTTGTTGTGGTGCTAAACCACTTTTTATCTCAACTGGATTTATCATTGAAGAAGGATTTGAAATAGAAGAGTTGTGGAAAATTGTTTTATCTATGAAAGACGCAGCTGATAAAGCCAATGTTTTAATTGTAACAGGTGATACTAAAGTTGTTGAAAAGGGAAAAGGAGATAAAATCTTTATTAATACATCAGGAATTGGGATAGTTTATGAAGGATTAAATATTTCTCCTAAAAATGTAAAAGTCGGTGATGTCATAATTCTCAATGGTAAAATTGCTGAGCATGGAATTGCAATTATGTCTGAACGAGAAGGACTTGAATTCGAAACAAAAATTCAAAGTGATACTGCAGCATTGAATGGACTGGTCGAAGAAATCCTGAAAGTATCAAAAAATATTTCTGTAATGAGAGATCCAACTCGTGGTGGACTTGCCAGTGCATTAAATGAGATTGCAAGTTCGGCAAAAGTAAAAATTGAAATCTATGAAGAACGAATTCCAATTTCTGAAGAAGTAATGGGTGCCTGTGAAATTCTTGGATTAGATCCACTTTATATCGCAAATGAAGGCAAAATTTTAATCTTTGCCAGTGAACAGGATGCAGCTAAAATCTTAAGTGTAATGAGAAATCATCCACTTGGTAAAGAATCGACAATAATTGGAAAAGTTATCGACAAAGGTGAAGGGTTAGTTACGATGAAGACATTAATCGGAAGTACAAGAATTGTAGATATGATTTCAGGTGAACAATTACCAAGAATTTGTTGATTAAATTTTATTCATTTCACACGACCCTGTTTCATTCTCTTCTTTTTCAAACTTTTATGGGTAAGATGCAAGAACAGGTGTAGAGAGACATCATACATTCGAGAACAAGTTTCTTAATTAAAATGAAATTCTTTACTTCATTTAATTTTTAAAGATATGTTTCATTTATTTTTTTGCTTCAATATATTTGTGAGACTTTAATACAAAATGGTTATGAAGATAAAAAAGGTTTTACTTTATTTAGTTATACTTATCGTTTTAATTGTACTTTTTGATAAAGTATTGATGCCTTACATTGTTGGTAGGGAAGAAGTTCGAGTTCCAAATGTAGTTGGTATGACTTACGAACAGGGTAAACTTATTCTCGAACAAAACAATCTTGAACCGACTTTTGGTGGTGAACGATATGATTCAAAATATCCAAAAGGAACAATTATTCTTCAAAGACCAACAGCTAATAAAACTGTTAAAGTTGGAAGAAGAATCTATCTAATCATCAGCAGTGGAAATGTAAAAGTCGAAGTTCCAAATATCAGATACAAAAGTGTAGAAGAAGCAAATATTATTCTTTCAAGAAGCGATCTGGCAATTGGTCAAATCTTTGAAGATACTTTGACTGATGTTCCGAAGGGACTTATAACTTCACAATCAATTAATCCCGGTGAGATGGTTGAAAAAGGAACTTCAATTAATATATGGGTCAGTAGTGCCAGTTCAACTGGAAATATAGAAGTACCTGATCTGGTCGGAAGAAGTTTTTCTGATGTACAACAAATTATTAAATCAAAAAATTTAAGAGTTGGAAAAGTTGTTTATCAACCTTCAATCGAATATTTACCGAATACAGTTATCTACCAGTATCCAGCATCAGGAAGTTATGTTCAAGAACTAACGCCAATTGATTTAATCGTCGTTAAAGAAAAAATTAGCGGAAAGGAAATAATCGAATAAATGGCTTTACTTTCACCCTCAATTTTATCAAGTGACTTTACTGACTTAAAATCCCAGATTAGAATACTTGAGCTGGGAAATTCTGACTGGATTCATCTTGATATTATGGATGGAAATTTTGTCCCGAATATCACCTTTGGACCTTTAATCGTTGACGCAATTAATAAAATCACAGATTTGCCGCTTGATACTCACTTGATGATTTCAAAACCTGATGATTTTCTCGAAGAATTTTCCAAAGCTGGCTCGGATATTATTACAGTTCATCAAGAAGCTGTTGTTCATTTACATAGAACTATAATGAAAATTAAAAGTTTAGGAGTTAAAGCTGGTGTTTCGATTAATCCATCTACTCCTGTTGTTACACTGCAGGATATTTTAGAAGAAGTTGATCTGGTTCTTGTGATGTCTGTTAATCCAGGTTTCGGTGGACAAAAATTTATTAATAACTCACTTAAGAAAATAAGTGATTTAAAGAACTTGAAAGAAAAAAATAATTATAAATTTTTAATTGAAGTTGATGGAGGAATTGACGTGGACAATGTCTATTCTGTATTGGAAGCTGGTGCAGATGTAATAGTTGCTGGTGCAGCCATTTTTAAAAGCGTTAATCCTGTTCAAAAAGTTGCTGAACTTAAAAACTTAATTCAGAATTTTTCAAGATGAAAGGAGATGAAGTAATGAAATTAGCATTTGCAGGTGGTAAAGTAATTACACCTTTTAGATGTATTGAACCTGCAACAATTGTAATCGAAGGGAAGAAAATATTTGAACTTGGTAAATCAGAAGATGTGGAAATTCAAGCGGGTACAAAAGTAATTGATGTTTCAGGACTAATGATTACTCCTGGTTTTGTCGATTTACTCTGTCATGGAGGAAGTGGAAAAGGTTTTGCCGATGACGATGATGAAGCAATTGAAATTATAAGTAACTTTCATTTCAAACACGGGACAACAACTCTACTTGCTGGTCTTTACAGCAAACCATTTAATATGTTAATCAACGATATGAGAAGAATTGCCCACTACATTGATAATAATGATGAAACGAATATTTTTGGTATTCATATGGAGGGACCTTATATCAATCCAAAATTAAAAGGGGCAATGAATGAAGAGTATTTGTGGAAACCAGAATTAAATAGCTGGTTAAGCCTGAGAGATGCCGCTCGAGGCTATATAAAAATTATGACAATAGCTCCAGAACTTCCTGGTGCAATTGAGATTATGCGTTATGCTGCTCAGGATAGAATAGTTTTATCTATCGGACATTCAGAAGCTGATTATGATGAGATAGAAGCTGCAATTGATAATGGACTTTCTCATGTTACTCACATCTTCAACGCAATGAGACCATTACATCATAGAGAACCAGGAGTTGTAGTCGCTTCTTTCTTAAGAGATGAACTTAAAATAGAATTGATTGCAGATGGAATTCATGTTCATCCAGTTGTAATGCAATTAATCTATAAACTAAAAGGTGCACGAGGAATTATTCTCATCACTGATGCAATTCGAGCATCAGGTATGCCTGATGGTGAATATGAATTCGCCAACCAGAAAGTTTATGTAAAAAATAAAAAAGCTTATCTGGAAGATGGAACACTCGCTGGAAGTACTTTGACAATGGATGAAGCCGTTAAAGTCATGTATGAAAAAGTTCATGTCCCATTAACCGATGCTGTCCGTATGGCTTCGCTCAACGGTGCTAAAGTCCTTGGTATTCAACGACAAAAAGGCATTCTTGCTGCAGGAATGGATGCTGATATAGTTATCATGGATAAAGATTTTGATGTACTCGTTACAATTAAAGAAGGAAAAGTTAAACACTCAAAGATAGCAGAACTCGAAATTGATTAATGAAAATCAGAATAAGATATTTTCAAAATTACAATGCATATAAAAGATTAAATCCTGAGAATAATTCCGGACAGATTTTTTACTTTCCAACATTCGGGCTCACCATAAATTTTAATGAAAATGAAAAAAATATTTTAAAAGGTCTTTATGCTCGTTGTCTGGAAAGAGTTTGCACTTTTGATTTGAGTTGGAAGAGAAATTTTTTTTGTTACTTTGGTGATCTTAATTCTTTTCATCTATTTTCATACTGGGTTGAATTGGAGAGTAAGCAGGCTTTCGAGGAGATTCAAAAATTACTCTCAAACTACAGGTTAGCTGAGAAATTTGAATATAAAATCGGTAATAAAATTTTTAGTTCAGCTGAAAAATATGTAATGGGAATTTTGAATGTTACAGATGACTCCTTTTTTGATGGTGGAAAATACACAAGTGAAAAAAAAATTAAGGAAAGAATTGACGAATTCATAAGTGCTGGTGTTAATATCATCGATATTGGAGGGGAATCCACACGACCGGGTTCAGAACCAATTTCATCGGAGAAAGAATTAGAACGAATACTTCCAGCAGTCGAATATGCTCTATCAAAGAATGCAATTGTGTCAATTGATACATATAAAAGCAAAGTCGCTGATAAATGTCTAGAGATGGGTGCTCATATCATCAATGATATTAGTGGATTTAAGTTTGATGACGAAATAGCTGATGTCTGTAAAAAATATAATGCTTCTGCCATTTTAATGCATATCAGGGGAAAACCAAAAACAATGCAAGATAATCCATACTATGAAGATACAATGGCTGAGATTTTTGATGAATTAAAAGAGTCAATTTTAATCGCCGAAACAAAAGGAATAAAAAATATTTTTATTGATCCAGGAATTGGTTTCGGAAAAAGAGTCTTTGACAATTTTGAGATATTAAATCGTCTTGAAGAACTGAAATTTTTAGGTTATCCCGTTCTCATTGGTTTAAGCAGAAAATCTTTTATCGGAAAACTTCTAAATCTTCAACCGGAAGATAGATTAACTGGAACAATTGTCGCTAATTCAATTGCTTACATTAAAGGTGCAAGTATAATTCGTGTCCATGACCATAAGGAAGCAATCGAAACCAAAAAATTGATTCAAGCGATTACAAATCCAGAAATAACATTACAATGATTGATATTATTAAATTCGATTTTATTACTATAACTCTACTTGATATCGTAGATATTTTACTCGTTGCATATCTGTTTTATATTATTTTCAAAACTATGAGAGGCTCAATAGCCTCACAGATATTTCTTGGTCTTGTAATTTTACTCATCCTCTCATTTGCTGCTAAAGCTCTAAATTTAAGAGCGATGAGTTTTTTGTTAAAGCTCGTTACTGATATCTGGGTTATAATTTTTGTTATCTTATTTCAACCTGAACTAAGACGATTATTGCTTCTTCTAAGTCGAAATAGATTCTTTGCTTCTTATTTTCGCTCTGAAACAAATCAGATGATTAAAGAAGTCGTGGATACTGCTTTTGAACTTTCAGATAAACAATGGGGGGCTTTAATTGTTTTAAGTAGAACTACCGGCCTGAGAGGTGTGATTGAAACTGGAATTCAAATCGGGGCAAAACTATCCAGAGCTTTGCTTATTTCTATTTTTAATCCAAGGTCACCATTGCATGATGGGGCAGTTATTGTGAGGAATAATTTAATTGAAGCCGCACGATGTACATTGCCATTAAGCTCACAAAATTTTATTGGTGGATTTCAACTGGGAATGAGACATAAAGCAGGACTCGGTATAACTGAACAGGCTGATGTAATAAGTATAATTGTTTCTGAAGAAAACGGTTCAGTTTCCATTGCTGAAGATGGAAAATTGTACAGAAATCTCTCAAAGCAAGAATTATTTGAAAAACTAACAAATGCCTTTTCAAAAAAAGAGTTACGATATAATTTGTTTAAATTGAAGACACTTGATAAAGAATAACTCTCTGTTTATAAAATTCTTTTCCAAATTCTATATTTGTAAAAAAAGAGGGAAGGAGATATGTCAAAATTAACTTACTTCGGTCATTCAGCTTTTTTGATTGAACATAATAATTTCAAAATTTTGATTGATCCTTTCATAACAGGAAATCCACTTTCACCTGTTAAAGCCAGTGATTTAAGTGCTGATTTTATAGTTTTATCTCATGCTCATGGTGATCATTTCGGAGATACGCTTGATATTGCAAAAAGATGTAATTCAACTGTCATTGCAGTTAATGAATTAGCAAATTATGTCGCATCTAAAGGTGCAAAAGCACACAATATGCACATTGGTGGTTCTTATGAATTTCCTTTTGGTAGAGTGAAATTTACAATTGCCCATCATGGTTCATCCTCGAATGAAGGTGAATATATGGGTGAACCAGCGGGAATACTTCTGTTCTTAAATGGCAAAGTTCTCTATCATGCTGGTGATACTGGATTATTCTCAGATATGAAATTAATTGGTGAAATGCACAAAATAAATATTGCTTTATTACCAATCGGTGATAATTTTACAATGGGAATGAACGATGCCTTGAAAGCAGTTGAATTATTAAATCCTGAATTAACTATTCCCATGCATTACAATACATTTCCAGTAATAAAAGCTAATCCAGATCAATTTGTTGAGATGGTCAAAAAAACTGGTAAGAATGCAAGAAAACTTGAATTTGGTGAAACATTTGAATTTTAGGAGTTAAATTAACAAATGGGAAAAGTAATCGCAGTTGCAAATCAGAAAGGTGGAGTTGGCAAAACAACTACAGCCATAAATTTATCGGCAAGTATTGCAGTTAATGAGAAAAGAGTCTTATTAATTGACCTCGATCCGCAAGCCAATTCCACCTCTGGTTTAGGTTTTGAAAAAAATAATCGAAGTGTTTACGATTTGCTTGTTGATAATCAACAAGCAGAGGATTTAATTCTAAACACTCAGCTTCAACATCTTGATTTAATACCTTCTAACATAAATCTCGTGGGAGCAGAAGTAGAACTTGTTAATATAGAAAATCGAGAGAAAATCCTGGCTCTAAATATCCGTTCAATTAAATCGAAATATGATTTTGTCATTATTGATTGTCCTCCTTCGCTTGGTTTATTAACATTGAATGGATTAACGGCGGCTGATTCAGTAATTATTCCTGTTCAATGTGAATATTTTGCTTTAGAAGGATTAGGTCAACTCCTTAATACAATTAATATTGTAAAGAAACATTTCAATCCTCATCTCGAGATTGAAGGTGTACTTTTAACTATGTTCGATAACCGATTAAGATTGTCGCATCAAGTTGCTGATGAGGTAAGAAAATATTTTGGAGATAAAGTTTATAAAACTGTAATCACAAGAAATGTTAAATTATCCGAAGCACCAAGCCATGGCCGTCCAGTCATTCTTTATGATGCTCAGGCACTTGGTTCGCAAAATTATTTACAACTTGCAGCTGAAATTTTGAGTAAAAACAACAATTAGGAATACATGAATGAAATCTAAACAAGTTTTAGGCAAAGGTCTTGGAGCATTAATTCCAGGTGCTCTGGAAGATAATAAAGAAAAAAATAAAGCAGAAGAGAGTGAGAAAGTTGGAATTATCTCACACATTCCAGTTGTTAAAATTGATCCAAATCCTTATCAACCAAGAATTGATTTTGATACAAACTCATTAAATGAACTTGCTCAATCGATCAAACAAAATGGTGTAATTCAACCAATCACTGTACATCGAAAAGATTCAGATAGATTTGAATTGATTTCAGGTGAAAGAAGACTTCGTGCCTCAATACTTGCTGGTCTGGAACTTATTCCAGCTTATATTATCGAAGTTAAAACTAAAGAAGAACTTATAGAACTTTCCTTGATTGAAAATATTCAACGAGAAACCCTGAATCCAATTGAAATTGCTCTTGGATTTAAAAGATTAATTGATGAATGCAACCTTACTCTCGAAGAAATTTCGAAAAAGACAGGAAAGGATAAATCAACTATATCGAACTTTGTCAGACTTCTAAAATTACCAGAAGAAATTCAGAAAAGTTTGATTAAAAATGAAATTACTCCAGGTCATGCTCGTGCTTTAATTAATATAGATGATACAGAAGAGCAAATCGAATTATGGAAAAAAATAATAGCTGAAAAATATTCAGTACGGGAAGTAGAGAAGCTCGCCAAACAAAAGAAGAAGAAACAACAGAAAAACATTTTAATAAATCGTTTAAATAAAGATCCAAATATTGAATCAATTATCTCATCACTTCGAATAAAATTTGGTACAAATGTTAAACTTCAAATCCGTTCCGATGGTAGTGGTGAATTTCAGATTCAATTTTATTCTAAAGATGAAATGGAAAGAATTCTGGATATCTTAAATAATGCTCAAAGTAATTCTATTAATTAATTTAATTTTATCAACTTCCTCAGTTTTTTCTCAGGATATAGATACATTAAAGATTGAACAGAAATCTCCATGGAATGCAGTAGTGAAATCGACAATTTTACCAGGGCTTGGTCAGATTTATAATGAATCATACTGGAAAGTACCGGTAATATGGGGATTGATGGGTTGGTTTGGTTACAATTGGTGGCAGAACGATAAACAATACAAAGAATATCGAAATCTTTATCAATTAAGTATTGAACAGGGTCAGGAAAATTTTCTCTACAAAAGAATTCGTGAGTTTTACAGAGATCAACGGGATTTGTTTGCAATTTATCTGGGTCTAACATACTTTCTTAATATCGTTGATGCCTATGTTGATGCAAACCTGTTCAATTTTGAACTGCTGACAAAAAACAATGAAATTAAATTAAATATTAAGTACAATTTCTGATGATAAAATTATCTGGGTCTTTTATTTTAATTTTAATTCTATCTTTTAATTTCAATTTAATTGCTCAAGAAGAAAGTTATGGAATACTTGAATCAGGGGAATTCAGTGTTCACAAATTCTTTCACGATATTTATAAAAACACCAGTGAGGAGACATTACCTGATTTTAGTTTAAATGAATACGCAAATGAAAATTATGCAATTAATAAAGAACAGCTTAAGTATAAAGTTTTTGGCTACTTCCCTTACTGGTTTTTAAGTAGATGGAATACAATAAATTATGATTTACTTTATCTCATAGCATTTCATAGTGCTGAAGTTGATTCAACTGGAAATATTTTGAATGACCATGGTTGGTTGACGAGTTCAAATGTGACAAATTTTATCAATGCAGCGAAACAAAAGAATGTAAAAATTGTTTTAAGTGCGACCTTATTTTCTGGGTCATCTATTACAGCTCTTTTAAAAAATATTAATTACCGAAATAATTTGATTAAGAATTTAATTCAACTTGTTAAGGCTCGAAACATAAATGGGATTGACATTAATTTTGAAGGTATACAAACAGGTCAGAGAGATAATCTGACTTCCTTCTTGAGACAATTGCGAGATTCACTTAAAGCAAATGACTCATCCTATATTCTCACTTGTGCACCAACTGATTTTGATTTTCGACAGGGCGATTGGGACTTAGCTCAAGTAACTCAGATTTGTGATTTGACTTTTCTTCAATGTTATGGTTATTCTTATTCAACTGGTAGTATTGCAGGTCCAGTTGGGAGATTACAGGGATGGTCATCTACAAACGCATCAAGTTATATCAATTCTGCGTTGAGCAGTGGAGCAATTCCTTCAAAAACAATTTATGGAATGCCTCATTATGGATATGACTGGCCTGTTAACTCACCAGAAAAAAAAGCTTCAACGCTTGGAGCAGGTTCTGTTTTGTACTATCCCGATGCGAAACTTAATGTGATAGAATATTCAAGATTATGGGATACTGAATCATTAAATGCCTGGTATCGCTATCAAACAATTGATGGTGTCTGGCATCAAGCCTGGTATGAAGACCCTGAAAGTGCTTTTTATAAATATCAATTTATTAAATCAAAAAATCTTGCTGGTGTTGGTATCTGGGCACTGGGAATGGATAATACAAATAAAGATATCTGGTTTGTTCTTGAGGAGTTTGTTCGAGATACGAACTTAGTTTTACCACCTGAACAACCAATTCTTCAGTATGTAAAGGGAAAAAAGATTAACAATGCTGGTGTATTGGAAATTAAATGGAATCATCTTTTTCCTAATGAAATAATTGGTTATAGATTATTCCTTTCTGAAGATTCTATAAATTTTTCAAATCAGCCTTTTCTTGATGAGAATTATCTCAAGGGTGATTCAACATCAATCACAATTAGAAATTTGAACACTGATAAAATTTACTTTGTCAAAGTAGTGGCAGTTAATCAAGATGGATTAGTTTCTAACTCAACAGATATTTATTCGGCCTCAACAGGAAATAATAAAAGATATTTAGTTGTGGATGGATTTGATAGAACAACAGGTAGCTATTCACTTCCATATCATTCATTTAATGAATTTTATTCTACTTCAGTTTATAAAATTAATAGAGATATTGATGCTGCTTCTAATGAAGCAATCATTTCAAATCTTATTTCATTGAACGATTATGACGGTGTAATCTGGTTTCTTGGCGATGAATCGACTTCAAATAAAACATTTAATGGTAGTGAGCAAAGAATAATCATGAATTATTTAAGATCTGGTGGTAAACTTTTCGTAACTGGTTCTGAAATTGGATATGAGCTTTCAACATCTGCTCCAGGTTTTCTGAGTAACTTTCTTAAAGCAAATTTTACCAATGATAATTCTGGTTCGTTATTAGTTTATTCTAATGAAACTTTAATTAGAAGATTGCCATCGGATATTAATTTAGGTGTAGTTTATCCAGAAGACTGGCCAGATGCAATTCAGCCTGTCAACGGTTCTCAGACTTGTTTACTTTATAGAAATAATAAAACAGCTGGAATTTATTTTAATGGAATTTTCCCCGATGGAATTTCTGAAGGAAAATTAGTATTCCTGTCTTTTGCTCTCGAAACAACTAATAATAAAATCTCGAAGGACATTATTATTGAAGATATAGTTAGATTTTTTGAAGGTACAACTTCAGTTGAAAATCAAGTTGATAGTCCTGATGATTTTTTGATTACCTCAAATTTTCCAAATCCTTTTAATTCAAGTACTAAAGTTGTGATGAATTTACCAGTGGATGGTTTTATTAAATTTGAATTGTTTAATATTTTAGGTGAAAGATTGATGGCAGATGAAAAATTTTTCCTGAAAGGATATAATGAACTTGTTTTAGATCTGAAAGATTTTAATTCTGGTATTTATTTAATTAAATTTCAATTTCAAAATCATGCGAGAGTAATTAAATTAAACTTAATTAAATAGGAGTAATAACATGGCTCAGTCACTTAATAAAATAATGTTGATTGGATATGTTGGGCGGGATGCGGAAGTAAAATACACAAATACTGGTATGGCTGTAATGAGATTCAGCATTGCAACCGATCAAAATCAAAAAGATCAAAATGGAAATTGGCAAAAGACAACAACCTGGCATGATATTGTTTGCTTCGATAAGCTGGCTGAAAATATGAAAGACTATGTAAAAAAGGGTAGAAGAGTGTATGTCGAGGGAAGACTGGTAAAGCGAGATTACACAGATAAACAAAACATCCGTAGGTTTGTTGTTGAAGTCTATGCTGAGAATTTGATTTTGTTAGATAGACCTCCAGTGATGGAAGAGTCGGCAAACGATTCGCAAATTTCTGAACCACCAGCACCAGAGATTTCAAATCAATCGAGTCCTGAAGAAGATTTGCCTTTTTAAGTAATCGCTAATAAAGTGGAGAGGATATATTTTGGATACTGAGTCGCTAAAGCAACTATTAATAGTTTCAGGTTTGTTTATTCTGTCTGCATTTTTCTCAGGTTCGGAAGTCGCTTTATTTTCAATTGATGAAAAAAAATTAAATCAAATTTCAAAGAAAAATCCGCACGCAGCAAAATATATAAAGCGACTTCTTGAATTTCCAAGGAAGGTATTAATTACAATTCTGATTGGTAATAATCTTGCTAATGTTGGAATCTCTATTATCCTTGCATTCCTGACGGTGAAGTTTGCCCATCAAATGAATTTAAATCCTGATATCTTGATTTCCATCGAGATAATTGTTCTCACCATTGTACTTTTATTGATTGGCGAAATCTTACCCAAGATAATTGCAAATCGTTTTCCAGTAGAATATTCTATTCTTGCTTGTTATCCATTGCACTGGTTATACACAATTCTTGCACCGATTACTTTTGTTTTTACTTTTGTATCAAAATTACTTCAACGAAACTTTTCTATTGATAAATCGAAAGCTGCAATCAAAGTAGATGAAATAAAAACACTTGCCGATTTGAGTCATGAGTATGGGGCAATTCAAAAAGATGAACAAAGTTTAATCCATGGAATTATTGAATTTGGAGAAACAACCGTCAAAGAAATAATGACCAATAGAACAGAGATGATTGCAGCGGAAATTAACGAAGAGCTGGATTCAATTCTGAACAAACTTTTATCATCGAAACACTCGAGGTTACCAGTCTATAAAAACAACATTGACAATATAGAAGGATTCATCTACATAAAAGATTTGCTCCCGTATTATATTCAAAGAAAGAGTGCCAGCACAAAAACAACAGATGATTTTTCAATTAGCAAAATTCTTCGTCCAGCTATTTTCGTTCCAGAAAGTAAAAAGATAGATGAAATGTTTAGAGAATTCCAGCAAAAGAATATTCACATTGCCATTGTTGTTGATGAATTTGGAGGAACGGCAGGTCTGGTAACAATGGAAGATATTCTTGAAGAAGTGATGAGTAATTTATCTTATTCAGATGAAAATGATTTTTATAAAAAACTGGATGAGAACACTTTCATTGTTGATGCAAAAATTCCGATTGACGATCTTGAAAAACTTCTTCAGATTCAACTTAAATCGGAAGACGAGGACTATGATACACTTGGTGGATTTCTCCTTGAAAAATTTGGTGATTTACCTGAAGTAAACAGTTATCTCGATTTCAATAATTTTAGATTTGAAATTAAAGACGCGTCTGAAAGAAAAATCGAGAAAGTTTTAATTCGAAAAATTAAAAATGAAGAAATATAGATTTTATATCGTAGTTTTTCTGATTACCCTGATTGTTGGTTTTGTTATCTACTTCCTCAGTGATTTTTCGATGAGGGTTAAAATAATTTATTCTCTTTTCAAGGAAGATGACAAAAATAAAATTATGACAAATCTTGTAAATAAAGTCGAATCGGATTCAATGAAATCAAAACTTCAGTTAGCTTTAAAAGAATTTTCATTTAGAATTGAAAACAATGAATACTCCGATGAACATTTGAAAACTCTCGTTAAAGAATTTGAAAAAATTACTAAACTGGAAAAAATTGATTCATCAATGGTAGAGAATTTTTATCAAAAAGTGAACAGGGATTATTAATATGAAAGAAAATAGAAAGACGAATATTAAAGTCGGCATTACGGTAATACTTGCTTTACTCATTTTTATCTGGATTTTAGGCTGGGCGAAACGAATTACAATTGCTGGAGATTACAATGTTCTCAGGATGCGTTTTAATTCAGTTTCAGGACTTGAAATAGGTGATCATATCACCATCAACGGTGTAAAAATGGGGAAAGTGCACGACATCAAAATAGATGGCAACTATGTAATTGTGGAAGGATATATTCCAAAAAGTGTCTTGATTAAAAAAGATGCTCGAGCAACTGTTGAAATGCTGGATTTAATGGGCGGTAAAAAAATCGAATTAAAACCAGGAGAAAGTGATGAGCTATTTGATTTTAATAAAATTCTTGATGGCAGACTTGCGACAGATATTCCGGGTGCACTTTCGATGGTTGGAAATGTTGAACAGGATTTAAAAGAAATTATCATTGATACACGTAACTTACTGAATAAAATTAATCAAAATTTATCGGATGAAAATTTCATTGGTTCTTTGAAAACATCAATTAAAAATCTTGAAGAAATAACAAACAATCTTAACTCATTCCTCGTTCGTAATAATTCGAAACTCGAGAAAACAATTGATAACATTTCTACTCTCACAGATAAAACAGATAAATTTCTGACTCAAAACACTGACACTTTAATTGCAACTTTTAATGAGACTCGAATCCTAATTGCAAATCTGAATAAGGTTATAAATACGATGGATAAACTCATTAGCCAGACTGAAACAAGTCAGAATAATCTTGGCAAAATCATGTACGATGAAGAACTCTTCAATAAACTTAAACAGAGTATTATCAGGCTTGATGAAATAAGTAATCTTCTTTTAGAACAATTGAATTCAAAAGGTATTAAAGTGGACGCAAAAATCAGGTTATTCCGATGATGAGAATAAAAAATTTACTTCTCATTTTTTTGTTATGTCATTCCGTAATCTTTGCTCAACTTGCAAAGAGCAGAAATGGAATGGTGGTTTCAGCAAGTGATTTAGCCACAAAAGTTGGAGTGGAAATTTTAAAGAAAGGTGGAAATGCAATTGATGCTGCAGTTGCTGTGGGTTTTGCTTTAGCAGTAACATATCCAGCTGCGGGAAATCTTGGTGGTGGTGGATTCCTCGTTTATTATCGTAATGATGGTTATTCCACTGTTATTGATTTTCGAGAAAAAGCTCCCTTAAAAGCTCATCGTGATATGTATCTTGATTCACTTGGAAATCCTCTTCTGGAACTCTCTCAAAGTGGTGCGACATCATCAGGAGTACCTGGTTCTGTTGACGGTCTAATTTACGCACACAAAAAATACGGTAGATTGAAATTCAGTCAGGTTATTGAACCAGCGATTAAACTTGCCAGAAATGGTTTTAAGTTGAGCTATGAACTTTCAAAATCTATCAATTCCAATTATGATAATTTTATGAAATACGAATCCTCAAAAAAAGTTTTTACTAAGAATGGTGAAAAATTTAAAGAAGGGGATTTATTCGTTCAGAAAGATTTAGCTAAAACTCTGACACTCATAAAAAAATATGGTAGGAAAGGATTTTACGAAGGAGAAGTCGCAAATTTGATTGTAAAGCAAGTTGAAAAATTAGGTGGTTATATCACATTAGAAGATTTGAAAAATTATCGTTGTGTTGAAAGAAATCCAGTAACAGGTGATTATCGTGGCTATCGTATAATTTCAACAGGTCCACCAAGTGCCGGAGGAGTTGCATTAATTGAAACATTGAACATTCTTGAAAATTTGGAATTAGGGAAAGATGATTTTCAATCAGTTAAACATTTTCATTATTTAATTGAAGCATTGAAAAGAGCTTATTTTGATCGTGCTGAATATTTAGGCGATCCTGATTTTGTAAATGTTCCAGTTGATAGATTATGCTCTAAAGATTATGCGAGAAAATTATTTAAACAGATTAAACCTGGTCTGGCAACGAGCATGGAAGATGTGAATACATTGTCTTCATTTATGAATGAATCACTGGAGACAACCCATTACTCAGTGATTGATAAAGATGGTAATGCAGTTAGTGTTACCACAACAATCAACTCATCCTATGGTTCAAGTATTGTGGTTGATGGTGCTGGTTTTTTACTCAACAATGAAATGGATGATTTTTCAATTAAACCTGGTGTACAGAATCAATTTGGTTTAACAGGAAAGGAAGCTAACAAGATTGAGCCAGGTAAAAGAATGCTCAGTTCAATGACTCCAACGATAGTATTGAAAAATAACAAACCGTTTTTAATCCTTGGTTCACCTGGTGGTTCAATGATTATCACTTCTGTTATTCAGGTCATAATGAATGTGATTGATTTCAAGATGAATATTTTTAAGGCTGTATCTTTTCCAAGAATTCATCATCAATTAATTCCTGATGATGTTTATTACGAAGATTATGCTTTAAGTGAAGATGTAAAAAAGAAATTAGAATCGTATGGACATACTTTCAAGAAGAGAAACACAATTGGCTGGATTAATGCAATTCTTGTTGATGAGGAAAATCAATTCTATTATGGGATGACAGATCCACGAGGATACGGATTAGCAGAGGGATATTAATATGAAATCTTTAGGTATTGATATTATTGAAATTGACCGCATCGAGAAAATAATTCAAGAATTTGGAGACACATTTTTGAAGAAAGTCTTTAGTGAAGAAGAAATTAAATATTGTAAAGCAAAAGCTAAGCCATCTCAACATTTTGCAGCGAGGTTTGCTGCAAAGGAAGCAATTGCTAAAGCTTTAGGAACTGGTTTTAAAAATAATTTGATGCTAAGAGATATTGAAGTAAGAAATGATTTAAATGGAAAACCACATGTCTATTTTAAAGGTATCAAAGACGAAAGATTTTTGATTTCAATTTCTCACAGCAATAGTCATGTTGTTGCTGTTGCGTTGCTGGATGAATAATTATCTTTTAATGTTCCACACTTTCTTGAATTCTTCAATTAATTCATTTACTGAATTTTTTGAGTTTTCTCTTTCGCTTCCTTTTTCATAATTATAATCATCAAAAATATTTCCATCTAATTCACCCCATTCACTTTTCCAGACATAATATGCAAAATGAAATCCATTTTCCTGGAAAATTTGATGTAAGTCTTTCAGGTATTGAATAAAACCTTTTTTGGAACGAATTCCACCGTATTCATTAACGAAAATTGGTACATCGTATTTTTCTTTAAATTTTATTACAGGTTTAAGAAAGTTTCTTAAATAATTCGAATCGACATAGACGAGAGAGTCCTTTACGAAAAAGAATCCAGGATAGGATGAATCATTCTTTTCATTTGTGAATGAATGGGGGAAATACATATCAAAACTATAAACAATTTTATCGTCATCAAATTTTTTCATAGTTGAAAATCTATCGGGATATGCCCAACCCATCGGTTGCACAATAATTGGAAGTGATTTATCAACATTTCTTACTTCATCAATTAATTGTTCAATGAATTCAAAATAAGTTGAATCATCTATTGCTGAAATGTTTACTGGATCATCTGAATGTGGTTCAAGAAAAAAATTTACTCCAACCAGATTTTGATAATTTTTATATCTATCAACTATAAAACGACACATCTCAATGTATTTGCTCTTTGCAGTTGAATCGACTAAAACAAATTCATCTTCACGAATTTTGTCGAAAAAAGTATATAATGAACGACCTGGTCCACTCCTGATTGAAATTATAAGATTTAGTTTCAAATCAGATGTCAATTCGACAATTCTATCAAGATTTCTCAAGTGAAAGGTGTCGACTACATACGGTGGAAAATAAGTGAAGACTCCTGGATAATTTGCAACAACTACATTTGCACCAAGTATTTTTAGCTCAATTAAATCACCACGAGATATAGGATAATTCATAGAAAAAGGAGAAAATAGTTTATAGGGATGAATATTTGCACCTCGAAGAAAAGATTTTAATTTCCACAACTCAAATTTGTTGTCTAAGTCAGAGTCTTTAGATTTAGAATCAAATTTATAAAACTCAAAAAATTTTACTTCATTGAAATTTTTGTTAACAGGTGAATTTTGAAACTGAGTGAAAGAAGTATTTATTATGATAAAAATAAAAATTATTATTGTCTTTAGATGTTTCATAAAATTAAAGGTTGAAAAATGATTAAAAGAATTTTACTTGTTTACTTAACAATTATATCGATTACAATCTACACATGTCAAGGACAGGATAAAATTTATATTTCATTCTGGAATCTTGAAAATTTATTCGATACAGTTGATGATCCTGAAAATCCTGGTGATGATGAATTTTTATCATCTGCAAAATCCCAGTGGGACGAAATTAAATTTGACAAAAAATTGAGTAACCTGTCTAAAATCATCAGAAGTATGAATAATGGTAATGGTCCAGATATTCTTGGAGTTTGTGAAGTGGAAAATCGTTATGTCCTTGAACAATTAAGCAAAAGATTTTTAAGTGACTTGAATTACAGTATTGTTCATTACGATTCAAAAGATCCGAGAGGCATTGATGTGGGCTTACTCTATAAGAAAGAAAAGTTTAGTTATATTTCTTCTGAACCAATCAAAGTTTTTCTTCAAGGAAATACAAGGGATATCTTATTCACAAATTTGAAATACAAAGATGAGGTGCTTCACATTTTTGTGAATCACTGGTCTTCGAGAAGAGGAGGTGAAGCAGAATCAGAACCACGAAGAATAAGGGCTGCTACTGTATTGAGAGCAAAAGTAGATTCATTACTGAATAGTGACAAAAAATCAAATATTATCATTATGGGTGATTTTAATGATATGCCTGATAATAAATCAATTCTTATGACTTTAATGGCAATTCCATTTGAATGTGATGAACTTTCACCAGAATACACTTCAAATCTTTACAATACAGCATATAAAAAATATTCACAAGGAATTGGTTCATATTTTCATCAAGGGAAATTTAACATGTTAGACCAGATCATTATTTCAAAAGGTTTGTTAGATAAGAAAAAACTGGATTATCTGTGTGATTCATTTGAAGTAATAAGTAATGAACTAAACACAACAAGGTCGGGAAAATACAAAGGAGCGCCTTATCCAACATTTGGTTCAGGTCGTTATCTTGGTGGATACAGTGACCATTTTCCTGTTGGTGCAATATTTAATTATATGAATAAAAAATGAGACATTTACTAATCACTGGTGCATCAGGAAATCTTGGTCGTGAATTAATAAATTATTTTGATTTCCAGAATTATGATTACGTTTATCTTGCTGGAAGAAACGATGTATTAAAAAAATTTAATCTTAACCCGGAAAAGTTTAGAATAATTTCTGAGTTAGATTTAAGCACAAAATCTGATGCGAAGAAAATTTTTGATTCAATTAATGAGAAAGAAGAAGATGAGTTATTCGTTATTCATCTCGTTGGGAAATACCAGGGTGGAAAAAAACTGTGGGAATATGAGGAAACAGATTTATTGAAAATGTTTAATTCGAATTTTCTCTCATCTTTCTTGATTACAAACTTTGCAATCCAGAAAGTTGCTGGAATGAAAGGAGGTTCAATTGTTTTCATTTCAAGTAGAATTACACTTGAATATGAACCTGGCAGAGCAGTTTATGCAATATCAAAACAGTCATTAAATTTTCTTGTCAAAATTATTGAAAAAGAAGCAGGTCATTTGAATTTTACAGCAAATGTAATTGCACCAGGCGTTATCCTTACAGAAGAAAATAAAAAGTGGATAAATCAAGAGGATTATCAGAAATTTGTTTCGCCTGAGCAAATAGCCAGATTAATTAACTCTATTTTCATAAACTATGATAGGTTGAATGGAAATATTTTTACACTCAACGATAAAATTTGAGAGATTTTTGTTTTCTTTTAATTGACTTTCGCTTCTTAAAATCTTAAAATTGTATCGATTTTTTTGTTGAATAGAAATAACTAAGTCATAAATAATAAACTTCGGAGGTAATATAAAAATGGAATTATCCTCAATTTTAGGACTCATAAACGCTTTAATAGCACAAGCTCAAGAAAAAGGATTGCTCAATTATCTTCAAGAACAGTATATCGCTGGTGGAGTCTTTATGCATCCAATTCTGGCTAGTCTGGTTATTGGTCTTGCGTTTTCTATCGAAAGATTCTGGACTCTAACGAGAGCAAACATCAATACCAAAAGGTTTCTGGTTGATGTAAAGAAAGCTCTCGAAGAAGGTGGAATTGAAAAAGCAAAAGAACTCTGCGCAAATACTCGTGGTCCAGTTGCCAGCGTTTTCCACGCAGGTCTTTTAAGAGTTGATGAAGGAATTGAAGCAGCTGAGAAAGCTATTATTGCCTATGGCGCAATTGAAATGTCATTCCTTGAAAGAGGTTTAATCTGGATTTCAACATTTATTACTCTTGCACCAATGTTAGGATTTACCGGAACAGTGCAGGGAATGATTCAAGCATTTGACGCTATTAAAGAAGCAAACCAGATTTCACCAAGTATCGTTGCTGGTGGTATTGCAGTTGCTCTGTTAACTACTCTTTTTGGATTAGTAGTTGCAATGTTGCTCCAGATCTTCTATAACTATTTTGTTTCAAGAATTGATAAAATAGTAATCGATATGGAAGAGAGCTCAGTTGAATTAATTGATGCACTTGTAACATTGAAGAAGAACCAGAAATAATTTTAAGAGAGGATTTAAATAATGCCTCAGATTAGAAAGAAAAAAATCAGAGAAGCGGAAATCCCAACTGCATCCCAGGCAGACTTAGCTTTTCTTCTTCTTCTCTTCTTCCTTGTTTCAACAACTATTGATGTTGATACAGGAATTGGTCTCACTTTACCTGAGTACGTTCCACCAGAAGAACAGGTTAAAGTTGAAGTATCAAAAGAAAGAATTGCTAATTTATTAATAAATGAAGCCGGGGATATTCTTCTGGATAATGAGGTTGTATCAGTTGGGCAAATATTACCAAAGATTAAACCCAGGATAATCGAAAAAATTGAATTACCAGCAAATAAAAAATTAATTGTATCTGTTAAAACAGATGCAAACACAAATTATAATCGCTACATTCAAGCTCTTGACCAGGTAAAGGAAGCTTACTTTGAAGTTAGAGAAGAATATGCTCAAAAGACATGGGGTAAGCGTGTAATTGATTTGAATGAAGAGCAAATGAATGAAATTAAAGAAAAAATACCTATCATCATTTCAATTGCTGAACCAGAAGTGGTTAAAAAATAGTCTAAAGGTTAATAGATATGAAATTTCAAAAGAAATTAGCTAAAGCTAAACAAGGTATACCAACTACATCAATGCCAGATATAGTTTTTATGTTGCTTCTTTTCTTCATGGTTACAACTACCTTAAGAGAGCATGATGTTAAAGTTGTTTTTAATCTACCTGAAGCAAAGGCAATCGAGAAAATAGAGAATAAGAGAGTAGTATCTTATATCTGGGTTGGTAAAGATGGAAGGATTCAGATTGATGATAATATTGTAAAGATTGATCAGATTCAGAAAATAATGTATGCGAAAAGAACAGATTTGCCAAGCATTATCGTTTCTCTCAGAATCGATAAAAACACGAAAATGGGTCTTGTCACAGATATTCAACAAGAACTGAGAAAAGCATATTGTCTCAGAATTAACTATTCTTCTCTCTATAAGTCATCTTGATTTTATCTAACATTGATACTTAAGGCAGGAAATCAATCCTGCCTTTTTTGTTTAATCAAAAGGAGTAAATTATGATAAAAGAAAAAATAAACGATTTGATGAAAGAAGCGATGAAATCGGGTGATAAATTAAAATTAGAAACTTTAAGGTCAATTAGAGCTGCATTTATTGAATTCGACAAAAGCGGTTCGGGTAAAGAATTAACTGAAGAAGAAGAAATAAAAATTATTAATTCCCTTACTAAAAAAAGAAAAGAATCAATTGAAATTTTTGAGAAAGCCAATAGATTAGATTTAGCTGAAAAAGAAAAAAAAGAGCTTGAAATACTCCTGTCATTTTTACCTCAACAATTAAGTGAAGAAGAAATCGCAAAAAAACTTGATGAAATTATTGCTCAAGTCGGGGCAAAAGATTCAAAAGACTTTGGCAAGGTAATGGGTGTGGCAATGAAGGAACTTAAAGGTAGAGCCGATGGAAAAGTCGTTCAATCGATTTTGAAATCTAAGTTAGAAGCAAATGCCTCAGGCAACAATTGATTATCTTATTTTAGTTTTTGTAGCTATTGGTTTTTTTCTGGGCTTTAAAAGTGGTTTAATCCAAAAAGTTTTTTCATTTATTGGTTTTGTTTTCGCAATCATTGGTGCCTTCATTTTCTCACCAAATGTTAGGTCCTTTTTAATCAATCAATTTGATTTGAATCCATCCACAGCAGTAATTACAAGTTTTATAATAATTTTTCTGTTTATCATTCTTATTTCTAAGTTTATCATTAAAATTATTAGACCAAAAAAATCCGTTCTTGGATTTATGGATAGAATTCTGGGTGGTGCTCTTGGTATATTTCAGATGGGATTATTCTTAAGTGGATTACTTATCTTTTTGAGCTTATTCAATATTCCTGATGGTAATGAAAAATCGAAGTTGAAATATTATAATTTCACCTATAATTTATTACCAGAAACTTTTAGTTTTATCAAAAAAGTTTATCCCGAATCTGAAGTTGTGTATGAAATCTTTGATCGCTTAAAGGATAAAATAGAAAAGGGAAATGGAAGAGATATTCGATAAACTTGACTTAAAAAAAATAATTAATCGAACTGCTGGATATGCGATTACCGATGGTGGTAAAAATTTAGTTCTTGAAGAGAAACCACAAACCGACATTTCTGAAGTTGAGAAATCCTTGAATCTAACATTTGCACTTAAGAGGTTCATAGAAGAAGTAAATGAAATCAATTATACTTATTTACCAGATGTTAGAAATTCGATTCTAAAATCGAGAATTGAAAATTTTGTTTTGAACAATAAAGATATAATTCAAATTGGTAAACTTTTAATTAATGCAAGAACAATTAAGTCTACAATTTCCCAGTATAAAAATAAATTTAGTGAGCTATGGGAATTTGTAAACCAATTGAGAGAAAATATTTTTCTTGAAAGAAAAATAAATGATGTTTTCGATGATTATGGTGAAGTTAAAGATATAGCAAGTGATGATTTAAGAAGAATACGTGAAGATATAAAATCGCTCCAGAATCAAATTCAAAAAGTTAATGAAAGAATTCTTAAGAATTTAAGTAAAGATGGAATGGTTCAGGATGAGCTGATTACTTTGCGAGATGGTAGAATGGTTATACCTGTAAGAAGTGAATTTAAACGAAAAGTCAAGGGGTTTATTCATGCTGAATCTGCTACAGGACAGACAACTTATATCGAACCTGCAGAAACACTTGAATTAAACAACGAACTTTTAACTCTTTTCTTTGAGGAAAAAAGAGAAATCAATCGAATACTCGGACTTTTAACAAAAGACATTTCAAATTTTTCTGATGAATTATTAACTGATTTTGAAATTATCTCTAAATTTGATGCACACTATGCTAAAGCAAAATTTGCAATAGAGATTCGGGGTAATAAGATAAATTTCTCTAATGATAATTCTTTTGAACTGATTGATGCACGCCATCCCATCCTCATACTGACCATTGGTTTTCAAAATACAGTGCCTTTTAATCTAAAAATTGATTCTTCCATAAAAGGAATTGTTATTTCAGGTCCAAATGCTGGTGGTAAAACAGTTTTGATGAAAGCAATTGGTATCTTCAATATTCTTTCGAGAATGGGTTATTTAATCAGTGTCCACCCGGATTCTAGATTACCATTTTTTACGAAAGTCTTTATTGATATCGGTGATGATCAATCCATTGATAACGACATAAGTACTTTTGGTTCTCACATCAGAAATTTGAAATACATTTATGATAACTGTGATAGTGATTCTCTAATTCTACTTGATGAACTCGGAACTGGTACTGATCCAGTGCAGGGTGCGGCTCTGGCAACTTCAATAATTGAACACATCATTAGAAAAAATGCCTTTCTGATTGTTACTACACATCATTCGTATTTGAAATTTTTTGCTGCCAATCATTCTGAATTATTGAATGCTTCGATGGAATTCAACTCAGAGACACTCGAACCGACTTATAAATTTATTCAAGGTATTCCAGGTTCAAGCTATACTTTCGAAATTGCAAGAAGAATGAAATTAGATGAAAGTATTGTTGAAAATGCAAAAAAATATTTAAAGCGAAATGATATTCAATTTGAGAATTATATCTCTCAACTCCAGCAAAAAGTTCAGCATTATACTCAACTCGTCAGTGAATTAAGAAAAGAAAAAGAAGAAATTCAAAAACTAAAGTTAGAGCTTCAATCAAAACTTTCGAAAATTAAATCTGAAATAAAAGAAATAAAAAGAAACGCCATTATTGAAGCTGAACAGATTTTAAAAACGGCTAATAAAATTGTTGAGAATACAATTAAAGATTTGAGAGAATCAAAAGCCGATAAAAATACAATCAAAGAAACAAAAAAGTATTTGAGTGAAGAAAAAGAAAAGCTTAAAAAATTATTATCAAAGGTAGTAGATGAATCTGAAAGTGTCGATAAAGAATTAAAAATTGGAGATTTTGTAAAACTTCACGGGCAGAATTCTACAGGCAAAATTATCGCAATCGACAAAAAGAAAAACCAGGCAGTAATTCAAATTGAACAATTCAAGGTTTCAGTTGCATTAGATAAAATTTCCAGGATTAATAAACAAGAAAATCTTGCCTCTACTAATGTTTCAGAAAAAAATTATCATCCAGTCGAAAGTAAGGTTATTCCATTTCGTCTTGATATTAGAGGAAAACGAGCAAGTGAAGTAGAAGATTTAATCCTGAGATATATTGACGATGCCGTAATGTATGGTTTATTCAATATTGAAATAATTCATGGTAAAGGTGATGGGATTTTGAAAAATCTGACCCACAAAATTTTGCAGAGTCATCCCTTTGTTGAAACTTTTCAATTTGCTCCTGTTGATCAGGGTGGTGAAGGTGTAACAATAGTTAAATTGAAAGATTAAGATGTTCAAAAAAATATTAATTGCGAATAGAGGCGAAATAGCTATCAGAATAATTAGGGCTTGCCGTGAACTCGGCATAAAATCAGTAGCTATTTATTCTGATGCTGACGAAAAATCTTTACATGTAAGATTAGCCGATGAAGCATATCCTCTACATGGAAATACTTCAAAAGATACTTACCTTAATTACGAAAAGATAGTTGATATTGCAAAGAAAGCTAATTGCGAAGCTATCCATCCTGGTTATGGTTTTTTATCTGAGAATCCGGATTTCATAAAATTTGTAAATGAATCTGGAATAAAATTTATTGGTCCCTCTGAACAATCTGTAAGGTTAATGGGCAATAAAGTAGCTGCCCGAAGATTAATGGAAAGTCATAATGTTCCAATTGTTCCAGGAAGCATAGAACCAGTTCACGAAATTGAAAAATTAGTTGAAATCGCCCAATCGATTGGTTTTCCTGTTTTAATTAAAGCAGCGGCTGGTGGTGGTGGAAAGGGGATGAGAGTTGTTTTCTCGAAAGATGAATTAATTAATGGTTTCAATTTAGCCCAGAGTGAAGCCGAAAAATCATTTAAAGATAAATCTGTTTTTATTGAAAAGTTTATTCCTAATCCCAAACACATCGAAGTTCAGATTTTAGCAGATGAATATGGAAACTATCGTCATCTTTTTGAAAGAGAATGTTCACTTCAAAGAAGATATCAGAAGATAATAGAAGAAGCACCATCAATATCAATTTCAGATGAACAACGAGAAGCTTTATATCAAGCAGCACTTAATGCAGCAAAAGCATGTGATTACTTTAATGCAGGAACTGTCGAATTTCTTTTTGACGGAAATAATTTTTACTTTCTTGAGATGAATACAAGAGTTCAAGTGGAACATCCTGTTACTGAAATGATAACAGGCGTTGACATCGTTAAAGAGCAAATTAAGATTGCCTCAGGTGAAAAAATTTCTTTTACTCAAGATGATATAAAAGTATATGGTCATGCAATTGAAGCAAGAATCTATGCAGAAAATCCATTTGAAAATTTCATCCCATCGTTCGGGAAAATAAAAGCATATAGACAACCAGCAGGATTTGGAATCAGATTTGAGTCAGGTATTGATCAATATTCTGAAGTACCAATTTATTATGACCCAATCCTTGCTAAATTAATTGCCTGGGGAAGAAATAGAGAAGAAGCACGTATAAGATTAATTAAAGCTCTGGAAGAAACTATTATTTCTGGAGTTATTACTAATATTCCTTTTAATTTATGGTTACTAAAAAGTGATGACTTTAAAGAGAATCTTTTCGACACACAATACATCGGTCGAATTCAACAAAAGTTTGAAAATTCAGACTGGGCAAAAATTGAACATGAAACTTTGAACGAGTTGTCTGAAATATTATCTACAATTTCATTTGAAAATCATAAAAAAGAAATAAAATTAAATATTCAAGATAAAAGTAAATGGATTCTCAGACGGAAAAATAATGATAACTAAAATTGATCATAAACTTTTTGGACATAAATTAATTTTAAAAAGTGAAGAGATTAAAAAATTATCCTCCGAAATTGAAATTAAATTTCTTTCAAAAGATCATTTAATCTGCAATAGAAATGGTAGAATATTTGAATTAATTGTAGATCGAGATGAATCTGGAAATTTAATTCTTTACTATAAGGGAAATATTTTCCTGGTTGAAATTACAAAATTGTTCAACGAAAATTTGAATAATTCATCTTCTAAAACTGCAAGAGAAAATATTGTAAAATCACCAATGCCCGGGCTAATCTCAAAGATTAAAATCAAACAAGGTGATATCGTAAAAAAAGGCGATCCACTTTTCACTATTGAAGCAATGAAAATGGAAAATGAAATAAAATCACATATCTCTGGAATTGTGGAATCAATAAAAGTAACTGAAGGAACTGTTGTTGAAAAAAATGCTGTACTTGTCATTCTGAAATCGGTCTAGTAGATATGAATACATTAAAATGCTCAGTTTGTAGTTTTGATAATTTTATTCTTGATTATAAATGTATCAATTGTGGAACTATAATAAGAGAAAAAGTAACCAGTATTAATCTGGGTGATTTATTAAAGGATTTACTTTTTAATGTCGATTTCGCAATAAAACGAGTACTATACGCAGAACATAAAACTTATCTATTTGTAATTCTCCTTGTTTCAGCTATGAAATTTACCATTCTAACTCTTATCAATATTTCGTTTATTGATCTGGATTCTCATTTTCAAAGTTCAATTTTTGTGACTTCTATCTTTGTTTTCTGGTGTTTTTATTTTCTGATAATTAGCTTTCTATTTGGAAAATTTTTCCAATTCATCACTCGAATTAAATTGAAATTTAAGACAACATTGACATTGATTTTATTCCCACTTGCTTATTTTTCAATTTCTATCTTTTTATTTTTTCCAGTTGAATTAATGCTTTTCGGAAAATATTTGTTTTCAAATAACCCATCAATCTTTGAAATAAATTTTAGTAAAGCCCTGGCAATAATTATCCTGGAAAGTGTTGTTTTATTTTATTCATTGTTTCTGCTATTTAAGTCACTAGTTTTTATATTGCATAAAAATTTGCTCTCATTTTTATTAATGGCTATTATTTTTATATGTATAATTTCTGGAAATAAAATTTTTCAAATAATAATAGGGATTAATTAACTATGTCAGCTAAAATCAAAATAATAGTGGTAGGTCTTGGCCAAATTGGCATTGAAACTTGTAAGCTGATACTTCAAAAAAAATCTTTCAATTTACTTGCTGTAGTAGATATTGACCCATCAAAGGCTGATAAAGATCTCGGTGAATTTTTATATAAGAAAAAAATTGGTATTAAAATTTTTAATGATCTAAAAGCAGCTCTCAAAGAATTTCAACCAGAGGTAACTATTCTCACTTCGAAAAGTCGTTTAAGTGAAATTGCAAATGACATTTTTAGCTGCATAGAATATCATTCAAGTGTAATCTCAAGTTGTGAAGAGTTACTTTTTCCATTCAAAAAAAATAAAAGTCTTGCAGAAGAAATTGATGCTAAAGCAAAGGAATATTTTGTACATGTTTTAGGAACTGGGGTTAATCCTGGTTTCATAATGGATACATTACCATTATTTCTTACAAGCATTTGTAGTGACGTAAAATCAATAAAAATTTCTCGTGTAGTTGATTTATCAAAAAGACGAAAAGCGTTACAACAAAAAATTGGTTTAAGTCTCACAAAATCCGAATTCCAGAAACTCGTTAGAGAAAAAAAGATTGGTCATGTTGGACTTTTGGAATCAGCTCAATTTATCTCTCACTATCTGAATTTTGATATTACCGATTTTGACGAAAGTATAAAACCTTATCTGGCTGACAAAAATTATAAAACTAAATTTTTCAATATCCCGAAAGGTACAGTGATCGGGATGAAACACACTGTCATTGGAAAAAATAAAACGAAAAAACTTTTAGAATTAATACTTGAAATGAGAGCTGATATAGTTAAAGGATTTGATGAGATTGTCATAGATGGAAATCCACCAATAAAATTAAAAATTGAAAATGGAATATTTGGTGATACTGCAACTGTAGCAATGATGGTTAATGTAATTCCAAATTTATTACACGCCCGTTACGGATTGATTACAATGAAAGATATAAACATCCCTTCTTTCCTAAATATTTAATTTGTATAATTAAAAAAAAGGAATTGTATGATTAAATTTTTTTCTGGAATGTATTTGAAGTTTAAGAATCTTTTAAATTCTACAAGAGAATGGGTTGAAAGTTTTGCACATAAACCTTCAGCTGGCATCTCACTTTTTATCTTTGCTTTTATCGAATCATCTTTTTTCCCAATTCCTCCAGATGCTTTGCTGATTATTCTGGGAATAAGTTATCCTAAACGAAGTTTATATTATGCTTTAATTTGTACAGTTGGGTCAGTTCTTGGAGCTTATCTCGGTTACTTAATTGGTTATATTTTTTATGATACTATAGGCTTGAGGATAATTCAGTTTTATGGAGTGGAAAATCAGATTAATTATATTCTTCAGAAGTATCAAGAAAATGGATTTATTGCGATTGTAACTGCGGGATTTACACCAATTCCATATAAAGTTTTTACCATTCTCGCCGGATTTAATAAAACAATTGATTTATTTACTTTAACAATAGCTTCACTTGTTGGTAGAGCGGGAAGATTCTTCCTGGTGGGAAGTTTGATTTACTTTGTTGGTCCAGGAATTAAAACTTTCATTGATAAATATCTCGATAAATTGACAATTGCATTTATGGTTCTACTTATTGCAAGCTTTTTTGTACTGAAATATTTGATTTAATATGCGAATAGAAACAGATGTGTTGATAATTGGTAGTGGAATCGCAGGACTTCGTTTCGCAATAGAAGTTTCTGAATTTGCCGAAGTCTATATCGTTACAAAGAAAGACAAAGCAGAATCAAATACGAATTATGCTCAAGGGGGAATAGCTTCAGTTCTTTCACCAGACGATGATTTCGAGTTACATATTAAAGATACACTCTCTGCAGGAGATGGACTCTGTAATAGAGATGCTGTGGAATTAATTGTTAGAGAAGGACCAGGGGAAATTCAAAAATTAATTGAATTAGGAACTCAATTTTCAATTAATAAGAGCGGTCGACTTGATTTAGCAAAAGAAGGTGGACATTCGAGAAGTAGAATTGTCCATGCAAAAGATTTAACAGGTTACGAAGTCGAAAGAGCATTACTTAAAAGAATTAGTGAAATCAAAAATATTCATCTGCTTGAAAACCATTTTGCCATTGATTTAATTACAGAACACCATATCGGTAAAAAAAGAAAAAGTTCAGATGAAAAAATTCATTGCTGGGGTGCATATGTCTTTGATGTGAAGAAAGGTGAAGTTCATACTTTTATTTCAAAAGTAACTCTGCTTGCAACTGGAGGACTGGGTCAGGCTTATCTTCATACAACTAATCCTCCAATTGCAACAGGAGATGGATTTGCCATGGCTTATCGTGCGGGAGCTTTGATAGGTAATATGGAATTTGTTCAATTTCACCCAACAGCACTTTTTGAATCCGATTCTGAAAATCGAAGTACGAAACCTGCATTTCTGATTAGTGAAGCTGTCCGTGGTTTTGGTGCGAAATTGAGATTGAAAAACGGTGAAGAATTTATGCACAAATATGATCCAAGAGGGGAATTAGCACCGAGAGATATAGTTGCAAGAGCGATTGATTCGGAATTAAAAAAGAGTGGTGATAGTTTTGTTTATCTAGATTTAACTTTCAAGAATTCAGACGAAGTCAAAGAAAAATTTCCAAATATCTATGCTAAATGCCTTGAAAAAAATATAGATATCACCAGAGACCTGATACCAGTTATTCCAGCTGCTCATTATGCTTGTGGTGGTGTAGTTACAGATTTCGAAGGACAGACTACAATTGAAAATTTATTTGCAACTGGTGAAGTCGCAATGACTGGAGTACATGGTGCTAATCGACTTGCAAGTAATTCATTATTAGAAGCTTTAGTCTTCTCAAAAAACGCCGCCAGAGCATGCCGAAGAGTAATTCTGAATCATCAATACAATTTACCTGAAGGTATTCCCGATTGGATAGATACAAGTCGTTTGACAACTGAAGAACAAATTTTGATTTCTCAAAGTCGTCACGAAATAAGAGAAATACTCTGGGATTATGTAGGAATAGTTAGATCAAACGAAAGATTAAATAGAGCTTTAAGAAGATGCAAGCTAATTTATGAAGAAGTGAAATCAATGTATGATGAATCAAAAATTTCTGAAGAAATTCTTGAATTGAGAAATCTTATTGAAGTAGCCTATCTTATTACTTATTCGGCAAGTTTAAGAAAAGAATCTCGTGGACTTCACTACAATATCGATTATCCATTTAAGGATGATGTCAATTTTCTAAAACCAACTTTAGTTCAAAATCCATTGATTTAATTGAATGAATATTATAAAGCTATGATTAACTAACTTTTGAAAAATTCTTGATTAAAATTATATCTCCTATTAACTTGCGAATGAAATGGAATTAAACACTACAAAAACAAAAATTTCTCTGTTCATTTTGATTGTTTCGTCTATATTCTGGCTTGGTGGTTCAATATACCGGGCTATAATAGCCTATACTTTATTTGAGCCATTCTCTCTTATTATTAAAAGTGAAATCACTTACGATATTTTAAGACAAACTCTAAAATTGATTGGTAATGTCAATGTGTATGTTCTTATTAGTTATCCTATAGTTTTAATTTCCTTTTTTATTTTCTTGAAATTATCGCAAGTAAAACTGAAACGTGATGGATGGTTATTCATGATTTCGATGATACTGCTACTATTTTTTCCGGTTGAAGTTTATTTATCTTTTCTTGATCTGGATTTTACTTATATGGTTCTATTTTCAAACTTCGATACCAATCTCGCATTAAGTAAGCTCATACAGAGGATTGCAGCATTAGGCGGTTTGCCTGCAATTGGTTCTTTATGTTATTTCACTTCTATATGGATTGCTATTTTTCAACCACTAAAAAAATCGGTTTAAAATGAAAATAGCAGAAAAAGAATACCAGCAGTTAATAGATGAATTAAAAGAAATTGCACTTCAAAAAGGAATCAAGGTAAGATTTGAAAAAGGTGATTTTAATGGTGGATATTGTATTCTAAAATCTGAGAAAGTAATTGTTATAAATAAACTTGCCCAGACTCAGAGAAAGTTAATTATTCTTGTTGAAGCATTGAAAGAAATTGGAGTAGAGGACATTTACATTAATCCAAAAATTAGAAACATAATTGAAAATACAGTCTTATGATTAAAGCAATAGTATTTGACCTTGATAATACACTTGTTGATTTCATGTTAATGAAAAGAAGGGCAATAGAGGCAGCTATTCCGGCTATGATAGATGCTGGATTAAAACTTCCACCAGAAGAAATTAAATTAATCATTGATGAAATTTACAAGGAAAAAGGAATCGAATATCAAAAAGTTTTTGATGAATTGTTGAATAAAGCTATTGGCAAAGTGGATCACAAAATTTTATCAGCTGCCATTGTTGCGTATCGTCGGGCACGAGAAGCTTCATTGGTTCCTTATCCGAATGTCTATCCCACCTTGATTAAATTGATTAAACTCGGTTTAAAATTGGGAATTGTTTCCGATGCACCAGCACTGGAAGCCTGGTTACGACTTTCCAGTTTAAACTTTCAATATTTATTTGACGCAATTGTTACGTTTGAAGACACAAATGAAAGAAAACCAAGTCCAGTTCCATTTATCAAAATTCTCGAAGCATTAAATGTCAAAGCAGAGGAGTCAATCATGGTCGGTGATTGGGCAGAAAGAGATATTGTTGGAGCTGCTCAGGTTGGAATGAAAACAGCTTTTGCCAGGTACGGTGATACTTTTAATACCCAGAATCCAAATGCTGATTATGAATTAAATGACATATCAGAACTGATTGATATTGTAAAAAAAGAAAATAAGTTAATTTAATTTCCTCATATATTACTTTAACCAACTTTTTTAATTTTTCTATATTTTATATATTTGAATTGGAAATTTTACGCTCAAGATGAAAGACCTGTCAATTAAAAAGTTATATTATTCAATAAGTGAAGTCAGTAAAATTACTGGTTTGGAGCAATATGTCCTGAGATACTGGGAAAATGAATTTGAGCAACTAAAACCTCAGAAAAATAGGGCAGGCAACAGAATTTATACTAATAAGGATATTCAGTTAATTTTATTCCTCAAAAAACTTTTAAGAGAAGAAAAATACACAATTGATGGTGCCAAAAAGGTACTTCAAAATTATAACCCCAATGAAGAATTCTCTTTAGAAATTCCTACAAAAGAAGAAAGCGATAAAAAAGCAGAGACACCAGCTGAGAAACCAAAGATAGATAATCATACTTTATTGAAAGATTTGCGTGATATTAAAGAATTATTACAGGATATTTATATTAAACTATGAAAAAAGTTCGGAACGTGGCGCAGCCCGGCTAGCGCACCACTTTGGGGTAGTGGGGGTCGCGGGTTCAAATCCCGCCGTTCCGACTAATCCTTTTCCACATTTTTTAACTTCTCATGAATTTCTCAGATATAGATAAACCGAAAAGTAATTGCGGAATATTTGGTATTGCAGGCAATCCTTCTGCTTCTTTGTTAACTTATTACAGTTTATTAGCTCAACAACATAGAGGTCAAGAAGCTTCTGGGATAGTTTCTCGTTATATTTCGAAACAAAGTAATAAAGTCTCTTTTTTCGTAAAGAAAGGTCAGGGTCTTGTTTCCGAAATTTTCAATGATGAAAAAATTTTTAGTGAAGAATTAGTAGGCAATGCAGCTATTGGGCATAATAGATATTCTACTTCAGGTTCAAATAATCTAACCAATGTTCAGCCTTTCATTGTTAAATATCGAGATGGAAACTTAGCTATTTCTCATAATGGAAATTTAACTAACGCACACATTATCAGACAACAATTGATAAAAGAAGGAGCAATTTTTCAAACCACCAGTGATACAGAAATTATTTTGCATTTAATTTCAAGAAGCAAAAAAGAAAAACAAGTAGATCAAATAATTGAAGCCCTTGAAAAAGTAGAAGGAGCTTTTTCGTTAGTATTACTAACTGATGACTATCTTTATGCGTGTCGTGATCCTTTCGGTTTTAGACCATTATCATTGGGTATCTTAAATAATTCTTTTGTAGTTGCTTCAGAAACATGTGCATTTGATCTAATTGGTGCAAAATATATTCGTGAAATTGAAAGAGGAGAAATTCTGGTTATTAAAATAGGAGAAGATTATTCAGAAATCATTGAAAGTAGATTATTAAGCAATATCCCTGAGTATCCAAAGAAATGTATATTTGAATTTATTTACTTTTCCAGACCTGACAGTATTATTTTCAATGAAAATGTTGATAGAGTAAGACGACAACTTGGTAAAAAATTAGCTGAAGAACATCCTGTAAGTTCTTCAAATGAAAAGAAATTAGCTGTTATGAGTGTACCGGATTCATCAAATACTATTGCAATCGGTTATCATAACCAATTAAGAACGATGAATATTAATTCGAAATATGAAATTGGGCTTATTAGAAGTCATTATATTGGCAGAACTTTTATCCAACCGGAGATAGATAAAAGAAAATTAGGTGTAAAAATAAAATTTAATACTGTTAAAGGTGTTTTGTTAAATCGTGATGTTGTTATTGTGGATGATTCTATAGTCAGAGGAAATACTTCAAAACAATTAGTTAATTTGATAAGGGAAGCAAATCCTCACAAAGTTCATATTCGAATTGCTTCACCACCAATTATGTATCCGTGTTTTTATGGGATGGATTTTCCAACACAAGAAGAACTGATTGCAAATAAATTTAAAGGTAATATTAAAGAGATTGAAAAAGAATTAGAGGTAGATTCATTAAATTATCTTTCATTCAAGGGAATGATTGAATGCACTCCAGAAAAAGATGAAAAATATTATTGTACCGCTTGTTTTTCTGGAAGATATCCGGTTAAAATAGATGATAGTCTTAATAAAAATGTCAATGAAGAGTAATGGGAAAAATAATTTTAAATGACTGGAAAAAGATACCTAACTTAGTCAGCCTTTTTAGAATATTATTTATTCCTCTTGTTTTTATTTTATTTAATAAACCAGAACTAAATCGATGGTTTATAATTTTATCACTTATAATTTTTTCTTTATTAGACAACTTGGATGGCTTTCTTGCCAGAAAATTAAATCAGATTACCGAGCTTGGTAAACTTATTGATCCTTTAGTGGATAAATTGTTTATTATTTCTTTTGCAGTAAATCTTATGTATTATGATTTAATTCCATCTTGGTTCTTTTATCTTGTGATTGGAAGAGATTTGATAATAATGTTAGCAGGTCTACTATTGATGGGAAAAATTAAAGAAGTACCAGCTTCCGATTTCATTGGTAAAATGACAGTTGGTGCAATAGGTGTTGTCTTCCTGATGAGCGTTATGAATTTTCAAAACTTAGAAACGATTTTTAATTTGAGTTTACAAATCTGCACAGTATTAATTTTTATAAGTTTATTCAATTATGGTTACAAACAAATTAGAAAGATGAAATGAAAAAGTTATTAGGAACTTTTGAAAAATTTAAAAAAGGATTAGCTAAAACCAGAGACAATTTAGTTGGAAAACTGAATCAAATTTTAACGGGCAAGAGTTCAATTGATGAATCATTGTTGGAAGAAATTAGAGAAATTTTACTTTTATCAGATGTTGGATATGAAATAACAGAAAATATAATCTTAAAACTAACTCAAACTTTAAAAGGTAAAAATGTATTCGAAAAAGATGAGGTCATTAATATTGTCAAACAAGAACTATCTGCAATTCTAAACAAAGCAGAGAATAAAGTTTCAGGTTTAGATTTTCAAAATTTTCAAATTACCGATGGTGGGAGTACAAAAAGTGTAATGATAGTAGGTGTAAATGGAACGGGTAAAACAACTTCTATTGGTAAAATTGCATATAATTTCAAACAAAATAATTATAAAGTCTTAATAGCAGCTGCTGATACTTTTCGAGCTGCTGCAAACGAGCAACTATCGATCTGGGCAAAAAGAGCTTCAGTGGAAATTATTGAAAACAAAAATACAACCGATCCGGGTGCAATTGTCTATGAAGCTCTGGATACAGCAATTAAACATCAAATTGATTTAATTTTGATTGATACTGCTGGTAGATTGCATACAAAGATTGATTTAATGAATGAATTAAATAAGATTATTCGAATATTTGAAAAGAAATTAAATAAGAAACCAGATGAAGTATTACTTGTAATAGATGCAACAACAGGACAGAATGCAGTGATTCAAATTGATAGTTTTCTTAAATATGTTCCTCTGACTGGATTAATTTTAACAAAATTAGATGGAACAGCTAAAGGTGGCGTTATCTTTCAAATAGTTAATAAATTTAAGTTACCTGTCAAATTCATTGGAGTAGGCGAGGGTATTGAAGACCTTCAACCTTTTGATTCTCAAGAATTCATAAACGCTATTTTCGAAAACTAAATTGGAAATAAAATGAAATATTTATTCATTGCAAACCCGGTTGCTGGAAGAGGTAAGACAAAACAACTATTGACTGAAGTAAAGAATTATCTCAGTTCCGCAGATATCAATTTCAAATTAGTTGAGACATCAAAACCTGGTGATATAAATCAAATATTAAAAAATGAGAAAGATGAGTTTGATAGAATAATTGTCATTGGTGGTGATGGAACTATGCATGAGTTAATTAATAGCGAAGATATACAGAATAAAATTCTTGGTGTGCTCCCAACCGGCTCAGGAAATGATTTTGCTTTTACATTAGGATTGAGAAAAAACATTAAAAAAGATTTAGAGACTGTGTTGAACAAAAAAACAATGTCTCTTGATGTTGGTCATGCAGAAGTAACTGAATTTTCTGGAAGAAAGTTTTCATTTCTTTTTGCAAATAGTTTAGGTATTGGTTTCGATGCAGAAGTTGCTGATTCAGTAAAGAAAATTAAATTTATAAGAGGTTTGTTTTTATATTTATTAGGAGTATTTACAACTTTAAAAAATTATCAATATCGTATTATAAACATTACTACTAACGAATTAAACTTAAGAGATAAGTTCTTTATGATTTCAATCGGTAATGGTCAAACTGCTGGTGGCGGATTTAGATTAACTCCACTTGCTAATCCGGTTGATGGATTATTGGATGTTTGTTTAGTAAAAAAAATAAGTAAATTAAAAGTATTAAGAATTCTACCCTTAGCAATTTTTGGTAAACATATCAAAAATAAATCTGTTATGTATTTCAAGACTGATTCATTGTATATCGAATCAAATAACCCAATATTTATTCACGCTGATGGTGAAATAAGGACGGATCAGATGAAATCATTAAAAGTAAAATTATTAAATAAATATGCACACTTTATTACAAATGGTGTAGCTTATGTTGATGAAAAAACCAGAACATAAAAAATTTGAATATATACCAAGATATTATAATCCCGATAAGGATAAAGAACAAAACTTAAAAGATAAATTCGAAATAGCCCGTCATTCCCATTTACTTAAAAGAAAAAATAATAAATTGTTCATTTATTTTATCTTAATAACAATCATTATCTATTTGGCTATTAGGTTTGGGTTAATTTAATAGAATAATTATTGTTTACATAATAGATATTATCAGACATAAACTGACTACAAAACCTCTGCACTAAACTTCTTTAAATTCTCATCTTTAAAAGAAATTATTATTTCACTTTCAAAGATTTAGTTTTTGTTTGGTTGAAATAAAAAACGAAAAATAAATTAGGTCAGCCTTATGTACAAACTTTGAAGAAGTTATAAGACTGACCTGAAAATTATAAAAAGATCTTAATGTAGATTTATTATAACTGTCTTTTAATATTTGTAGAAACCTTCACCTGTTTTTCTGCCAAGTTTACCAGCTGCAACCATCTTTTTTAATAATGGACATGGTCTGTATTTCGGGTCATTAAACCCGTTATATAAAACTTCCATAATAGCCAGACAAACATCTAATCCGATAAAGTCAGCTAAAGTCAATGGTCCCATTGGATGATTCATTCCAAGTTTCATAACTGTATCAATATTTTCAGGTGTAGCAACACCTTCATATACACAATAAATTGCTTCATTAATCATTGGCATTAAAACTCTGTTAGAAACAAATCCTGGATAATCATTAACTTCAGCAGGTACCTTTTCAATTTTTAAAGTTAATTCTTTTATCGTATTAAAAGTTGTATCCGATGTTGAATACCCACGAATTATTTCAACAAGTTTCATCACTGGAACTGGATTCATAAAATGCATACCAATAAATTTATCAGGTCGTCTGGTAACAGAAGCTAATACCGTTATGGGAATTGATGAAGTATTGGAAGCTAAAATACAGACATCAGAAATCTTAGGTTCAATTGTTTCAAATACTTTTTTCTTTACTTCAAAATTTTCAGTAACAGCTTCAATTACTAAGTCAACTTCTTCCTTAAAATTTTCTAAACCAGCAATAGGTACAATCAATTCCATTGCTTTTGATTTAACTTCTTCTGTAATGGTACCTTTCTTAATCATTCGATCAAAGTTTGATGAGATTGTTTTTAGAGCATTATCTAATATTTCTTTATTAATATCGATTAAATAAACTCTATAACCGTATTGAGCAAATACATGAGCAATTCCATTGCCCATTGTACCTGATCCAATTACTGCGATATTTTTAATTTCCATTTCGACCTCCGTAATTATTTTAATTTATGTTTTCAATAATCATTGATACTGCTTCACCTCCGCCAATGCAGAGAGAAACACATCCGTATTTAGAATTACGTCTTTTCATCTCATAAATTAATGTAGTCAATAATCTTGCACCTGAAGCTCCTATTGGATGTCCAAGCGCAACAGCACCACCGTTTACATTGACCTTATCATGAGATAAATTTAATTCTTTCATTACAGCAATTGTAACCAACGAGAATGCTTCATTGATTTCAAATAAATCAATATCCTCAATTTTCAAATTAGCTTTTTGTAATGATTTTTTAATTGCACCAATTGGTGCTAGAGCAAATTTGGTTGGCTCCATTGCATAAGCAGCTTGAGAAACAATTCTCACCAGAGGTTTAAGATTGTATTTCTTCATAACATCTTCCGATGCAACCAACACCATTGCTGCTCCATCATTTAGCTTTGAAGCGTTCGCTGCTGTAATTGTTCCTTCTTTTTCAAAAACAGGTTTTAATGATTGAATTTTTTCAAATTTTACTTTCTTTGGTTCTTCATCTTCGCTAATGATTTTGTCTTTAAATGTTATTGGTAAAATTTCTTGATTAAATTTACCAAGTGATTGAGCATTTAAAGCTCTTTTATAACTTTCAATAGCATAGGCATCCTGTTCTTCTCTGGTAATTTGTTTTTCTCTTGCTACCTGTTCTGAGCAATTGCCCATATGTAAGTTACTATAAACATCAATTAATCCATCATATATCATTGAATCATAAATAGTTTGATTGCCAAACTTTATTCCTTCTCTAACTCCTTTTATGAGAAATGGAGCGTTTGACATGCTTTCCATTCCACCAGATAAAATTAGATCGGCATCTTCGCATTTTATTGCCTGGTCTGCCAGCATAACTGCTTTCAATCCGGAACCACAAACTTTATTAATTGTCATGCATTCAACAGAATAAGGTAAACCACCAAAAATAGCTGCTTGCCTTGCTGGAGCTTGTCCAATTCCTGCACTTAATACATTTCCTATAATTACTTCATTTATTGTCGATGGTTCTAAATTATTTTTTTCTATTATCTTCTTTATTAACTCAGCTGCGAGTTTTGGAGCTGGAATAGAACTTAATTCACCGAGAAAACTACCAATTGGAGTTCTCAGTGCGTCACAAATAAATGTATCCTTCATAAAATTATCCTTTTAATTTTTTATGAATGAATTTTTAATCAAGATAAATAACTTGATAAAAATTAGACTTAAGTTTATGTAATTCTCAACGTATTGCTGAGAATTTGCAAGATAGCTAATCACCTTCTGGAATTTAGTTTCATCTATTACTCTGGATAATTTAATTAAATCTGTTTCTTTATTTTCTTCACTTAATTTAGTCTTCAATACAAGATAACAAAACTTCAAAAGTTCATTTAAAAAATTGACTGCTTCTCGTCGATCAACCAGGATATTGAATTGATCCAGATAACTTATAGATTTATAGAAATTTGAAAGATATAAGTATCTAAATAGTTCAATAAAACTGATTTTGTTTGAATCGTCATTTAAATCAATTTCTTCATCTCTTTTTTTCAACTCAATAAATTCATAAAGTGTCTCAATGAGTTCAGAAAGGTTTTCGCCATTAAATTTTGAACACACTTTCGAAATTATGGCTTGTTCAATTTGATTACTAAATTTTTGAATCAAAAAATTTTCCACATCATCTGGATTTAGTGGATTGAAATTTATTATCCAGCATCTTGATTTTATGGTTGAAATGATTGGCTCCAGTGTGTGTGTTTCTAAAATAAAAAGGACATCCTCTCTTGGCTCTTCTAAGAGTTTCAATAATGCGTTTTGTGACTCAATATTTAATTTATCGGCTTGCGAAATAATGACTACACGTTTTTTAAGTTCAGGTGTAGAAATAATTAATTCGGATTTTAATTCTCTGATAAGGTCAATTGTGATTTCGTTTGCTTTAGGAAATTGGAATTTGAGATATGGGTTTACTTTTTTTTTTCAACTAATTGTTGAACTTTTTTTTGAAATAGATTTCTATCGGTAGGATTTGTAGGAGTAGGATAAATAAAGTAAAGTTCTGGGTTTAAAAAATTTGCAATTCTTCTACATCTATCACAAATACCGCACGGTTGAAAATTATTCGATTCACAGTTTATTGATTGAGCGAAAGCGACAGCATGGGCTTCTTTGCCACTCCCCTTCTGGCCAAAAAGAATCAAAGCAGTAGGATATGCATTACGAGAATAAATTTTTTCAAATGCTAATTTGGCCCTCTCTTGTACAATTAAACCATTCCATAAATTAATTTGCATTAATACTCTTCTTCCTCCTCATCGGAATAGAAGAAATCTTCGTTTGTTGGAAAATCGGGCCAGATATCCTCGATTCCCTCATACATTTCATCTGAATCTTCGAGTTCTTCGAGATTTTCAATGACTTCTCGTGGTGCACCGATTCTGTTAGCATAATCAATTAATTCAGCTTTTGTTGCTGGCCATGGTGCATCTAGTAAATAAGATGCGAGTTCTAATGTCCAGATCATAGAGTACCCTTCCCCAATTTTTTGACTTATTTTATAAAATAGTAAACAGGATTTTGTTTCTGACCATTAAAAGAAACTTCATAATGTAAATGGGAACCGGTCGATAAACCTGTAGACCCACATTCACCAATTTTTTGAAATCTTGTAACTTTTTGACCTTCTCTAACATTTATTTTCGATAAATGTCCATAAGTTGTCTCGTATCCAAATCCGTGATCTATAATTACGCACAAACCAAGGCTACCGTTCCAGCCAGCAAAGGTTACTTTTCCGGCACCAGAAGCATAAACTGGAGTTCCGGGCATATTCATTATATCAACACCTTCATGCATTCTCCAGACTTTTAAAATTGGATGTAATCTCATACCAAATCCATGTTCGGTTACATATCCATCCATTGGTAAAATTGCCGGAATATGCTTTGCTAACTCTGTTTTTTCATTCAACTTCTTTACCAGAAGGTCAAACTTTTCTTGCTCAAATTTTACTTTATTTATCAAATCATCAGTAATCTTAGCGATGGATTTAATTTCATTGTTTTTTGATGAAATTAAACTCTTAATATTGATATCTTCTTCTCCACCTGTTGCATATGGTTGATCGAAATTTACACCAGCAGCAATTTGTAAAACACGACCAGTCTCATAGATTTTCGATAAAGAATTTTGAATCTCTGTAATTTTATTTGATAACTCACTTATCGATACTTTCAGCTTTTTATTTTCTGCAATCAACGAGCTCGAAGAATTTTCAATGTACAAACTAATTATAGTTGCAACTAACCCTATGAAGAAAAGAGTTATAGCTGAGAGAATAGAAATTACCTGCGTTCTATTAAACTCTCTTATTTTATATGATTTATTAAAATGTATTATTACTCTCATTCGTGCCGCAAAAATAAGTAAGTAAAGTTATTTTGTCAATTATTCAAAGTCGTGTTCAAAATAATCAACTGTTCTTTCAAACTTTTGGTTCATTTTCTCAAGTATTCCTTTCTCAATTCTGCTTTTCATATCTTTCGCAGCATCGTAACCATAATGTTTCAATAAATAATTCAATGCAATTATTTCAGCGATTACGGTTACATTTTTACCTGGAAAGATTGGCAGTATGATAGTCGGAATATTAACACCCAGAATATTAGTTGTTAGATTTTCCAGTCCAGTTCTTGTGTATTCTTTTTGTGGATCCCATTCTTCCAGAACAACCAACACTTCAATTCTTTTTTGATATCTTATTGCTCTAACACCAAAAATTTTTTCGACATTAATTAATCCCAGACCTCTGATTTCCATGAAGTGTTTCATTAGTTTAGTTCCTGAACCCATTAGAACGCCTTCCCCTTTGCGAGTTGCAAGGATGAGATCGTCGGCAACAAGTCTATGACCTCGTTCAACAAGATCAAGAGCGATTTCACTTTTACCAATTCCTGAACGACCAACAAAGAGCAATCCGATTCCATAAACATCTACAAAAGAACCATGAATTGTAACCTGCGGAGCGAACTGGTCTTCTAAGAAATCACTCAAAAAATATACAACTTTAGTGGTCGGTAGAGCTGAATTGAATATTGAAACATTCCTTTCTTTTGCAAATTGTAAGAATGAATCTTCTGGTACGTGATTATTTGAGAATACAATGCAGGGAATATCATAATTAAAAAATTTCTGAAGAGCTTCAGTACGTTTTTGTGGTGTTAATGAATGTAAAAATCTTATTTCTGTATTTCCAAAAATTTGCACACGATTATAGCTAAAAAGCTCTAAGAAACCAGCAAGAGCAAGTCCTGGTCGATGAATACTATAATCTCTAATTTTTTTTGAGAAGCCATCGTTTTCGGCTATTAAATTCAAACCGAATAAACGATGGCAATTCTCGTAAAAAAAACCGACCTCAATTGAATCTTTTTTTATCTCAATTAGATTTTCAAGAAACTTCATTTCTTCCTTTTTACCGCCCTTTTCTTTTCGATGATTTTAGTCTTTAGCTTATCTAACTGACGTTCAAGTTTGACTACAGCAAGATCAATTGATTTTTTAAAATCATCTGAAGATTCTCGAGCAAGTAAATTGTGACCATTCATATGCAAGACAATTTCTGCATTTTTAACGCTATCGTGTGCTCGTTCATAACTTAAAATCACATCAACTTTATTAATATCGTTATTAAATCTTTCCAATCGTTTTACTTCGCTAATTGCGTAGTCTTTTAGCGATGGATGTGCTTTAAATCTTCTTGCTGTTACTTGAACGTTCATAATGTCCTCCATGATTTATGATTTTGGGTGAGTTTTTTTGTAAATATTTTTTAAATGTTCAATACTCACGTGTGTATATACGGTTGTTGTCTCAAGACTTTCGTGACCAAGTAACTCTTTAATGGATCTAATGTCCGCTCCCCTTCTGAGGAGGTGAGTAGCAAAAGTGTGACGAATCAAATGAGGATATACACGCCCATCCTCCGAAATTTCACTTAAATATTTTTTGACTATTCTTTCGACATATTTTGGATATAATTTCCCTCCCCTGTTTATTTGAAATAAATACTCGTTTGGTGATTTTTCAGAAATATTTAGTTTTTCAAAAGTTTGAATAAGATTATCTGTTATCGGAAGCAATCTCAATTTATTTCCTTTACCAACGACTCTAATTATTTTATTTTCAAAATCGATATCGGATTTTTTTAGATTACAGAGTTCACTTACTCTCATACCAGTTGAATAAAGAGTTTCTAAGATTGCAAAATCACGAAGAACATCAATATCATTCTCCATTAAATTAAGTATTTCGACAAGCTCTCTTTCATTCAAATATTTGATTGTTTTTTTAGGAAGCTTTGGATTCTGAATTCCTTCAACAGGATTATTGTCAACCAGATCGTTAAAAAGTAAAAAGTTATAGAACGAGCGTATTGCACTTAATCGGCGGCTAATTGATCGGGGGCTCAAATTTTTTTCAGAAAGATAAATCATAAATCTTTGAATGGTTCTTTTTGAAATTCGATTAATTTCAGAAATTCCATTTTCTTTCAAAAAGCTTAAGAAAATTTCAAGGTCTTTCTGATATGAATGTAATGTATTTTCAGAATATTTTCTATAGCTCTTTATGTATTCTAAAAATTTTTTTATTAAAACTTCAATTTCGTTCAATTTTCTTTCTCAATTTCACGAACATAATTACAGGAATTACATTTTAGCTTTTCTTTTTTACCCGATTTAATTATTACGAGTAAATCTTTATGGCAATTCGGACAAATTTCAGCAGTGGGTTTATTCCACGTGACATAATCACATTCTGGATAACGAGAACATCCATAAAATATTCTTCTCTTCTTTGTAAATCTTGGAGTCAATTCACCGGTTTTGCATTTCGGACAATTAATTCCAAGTGTGATGGGTTTTGTATAGTCACAATCCGGGTATTTAGAGCAACCTATAAATTTCCCAAATCGCGAATTTCTATAAACTAACTGACTACCACATTTTGGACATAATTCATCTAGAAGTTGTTTGCCATTTTCATCATTATCTTTTTGCGAAAATTCTTTTAATGATTTCACATTCTTACATTGTGGATAATTCGTACAGGCTAAGAATCTACCATACCTTCCCATTTTAATTTCCATATCAGCACCACAGAGTTCGCACTTGGGTTTTTCAATCTTCTTTTCGACTTCGTCAAGAATGTTTTTAAATGGTATGTAGAAGTCGGATAAAACAGTTTCGTATTTGTTAATTCCTTCAGCAATCTCGTCTAATTCTTCTTCCATTTGAGCTGTAAAATTAACATTGAAAATATGGTCAAAGTAATTTACGAGTAATTGATTTACTTTTATTCCGAGTTCGGTTGGTATTAATTTTCTATCTTCCTGAACCACGTATTCTCTATCATAGAGCGTACTGATTATACTTGCATAAGTACTTGGTCTTCCTATTCCTAGATTATCAAGTTCCTTTACAAGCGAACTTTCAGTATATCTAGCAGGTGGTTTTGTGAAATGTTGATTTTTAGTCAGCTCAGTCAAATTGAGCATTTGTCCTTCTTTTAATCCTGGTGGTATTCTGTTTTCATTTTCATTAATGTCTTCATCTGAACTTTGCTCTTCTCCGTTTTCATCATAAACAGCCAGGAAGCCTTTGAAGAGTAAAGTAGAACCAGTTGACCTGAAAACAAAGTCACCTCCGCTCACATCAAGCGAAACCTGTTCAAACTGAGCAGGTTTCATTTGAGAAGCGATGAAGCGGTTCCATATCAATTCATATAATTTATAAAGTTCTTTTGGTAAATATTTTTTAACATAATCTGGAGTATATTTAAGATTAGTCGGTCTAATTGCCTCGTGTGCATCCTGAACATTTTGTTTTTTGCTTTGATACATTTTTGGCGAGTCGGGTAAAAATTCTTTTCCATAATTTTTCAGGATGAAATCCCTTGCTGCTTCTATGGCATCATTACTTACTCTGACTGAATCAGTTCTCATATAGGTAATCAAGCCAACAATCTCATCTTTTCCAAGTTCAACTCCCTCATATAATTTTTGAGCATATTGCATTGTTTGTCTTGGTCGATAAAATAATTTTTTGGATGCTTCTTGTTGCAATGTGCTTGTAGTAAAAGGTGCAGCAGGATTACGATTAACAACTTTTCGTTCAATCCTTGAAATTGAGAATGATTCCTGTTTGCATTTTTCAAGGAGTTCATTGGCGGTTTTTTCATCAGGAATATAAAAATACTTGGAAAAGAATTCGTTTTTTTCTTCGTCGGTTTCTAATTTCTTATCTGGTATTTTATATGTTTTTCCCTGATAAGAATTCAGTTTGCTTTTAAATTTATTTCCTTCCTCGTTTTCAAAAATGCCAATGATTGACCAGTATTCTAATGGAACGAAATTTTTTATTTCTTCTTCTCTTTCACAGATTAACCTTAAGGCAACTGACTGAACTCTACCAGCAGAAAGTGCACTATCTCCCGAGGATTCTATCAAATGCAAAGTGTTCCATAGTAATGGACTTACTTTGTACCCAATTATTCTATCCATTACTCTTCTGGCTCTCTGGGAAGCAACAAGATTGTAATCAATTTTTCTTGGATTTTGCATCCCCTCTTTTACGCCCTTTTCGGTTATTTCATGAAAAAGAACTCGATAAATTTCTTTTTCTCCGTTTTTAATTGACTCGTAAATATCTTGAGCAATTGCTTCTCCTTCACGGTCAGGATCAGTCGCTATAAAAATTTTCTCTGATGACTTCGCAAGTGATTTTATTTTTTTCAGAATATCTGATTTACCTTTAATGCTTACGATTTTAGGTTTAAAACCATTTTCAATATCAACACCAAGGGATGATTTTGGTAAATCTTTAATATGACCAACAGTAGCTTCAACGATATAATCTTTTCCTAAATATTTTTTTATAGTCTTTGCTTTTGATGGTGATTCAACTAAAACAATATACTTTGACATTAGTTCTGACTCTCCATAGTAAATTTTTTGATAAACTTTACTTCACTAATTGAATTTAATAAATCGGTTTCTGCTTTTCGCATTTTTAATTTTTGAGATTTTGTTTTGTCTTTGAAGCCAATAGAATGTAATATACCGTGTGCAATCAATCGAAGGATTTCTTCTTCAAGAGTACATCTATACTTTAAAGAATTTTCATAAGCTCGTTCATAGGAAATCAATATTTCGGTGACAAGTGAATTACCAGAATCATAAGGAAATGTCAGGATATCAGTAAAACTATCATGATTTAAGTACTTCTTGTTTAATTCAAGTAAATCTCTATCAGTAAGAAAACTTATTTCAATCTTCTCAAACTGTTTTTCAATTCTTCCTAACATTTGATTAATCACTTCTCTCAAAATCTTTCCATTAATTACGAAATTTTTATTCGAATAAATTTCAATCTTTGTTTTCATTCTTGCTTAAAAGATCTTCTGCCAGAGATAATGCAATACTGGATAACATTACTTCAGGTCCCAATCTTGTAAAATCACCTGATAAAATTTTTCTATCGACATTGGCATATAAAGAGCATCCACCTTCTTTTTCAATTGTCAGTCCTGAGACCTTTCCTTGGAATTCTGAAACAAAGGTAACTTCCTCCAATAAATCACTAATTACATAGCCTGTGCAATAATGAAGTTGTAAATGAGTAATTGGTCCATAAACTGAAACCAGAGAACCTTTGTTTTTTCCAATTTCTAATTCAGGATAAATTTCAACAAAGAGTGAAAGTTTTCTTTCGATATTTTTAACTTCAAGTCTAAAATGATTTGGGTATTCCTTAAAATCAGCATTCAATGCACTGGAAATCTTTTCGATGTCTTCTTTACTGAATTTATATGATTTCATCATTTCACCTGAATTAAAGATTCTTTCATTGATTTAGCATATTCAACATAATTATATGCTGATTGCTTTATAAATTGAATTTCACTTTCTGTCAAATCACGGATAATTTTTGCTGGAACTCCTGCAACAAGAACACCTGAAGGTATTCTGGTATTTGGAGTTACAACTGCACCAGCAGCAATCAAACAATTTTCTGATATCTCGGCATTATCCAGAATAACGGATTTCATTCCAATTAGAACATTATCTTTAATTGTGCAAGCATGAATTACAGCACTATGCCCTACCGTTACATAATTTCCAATTATTGCAGGTAATTCCTTTGTTACATGAATTAAACATAAATCCTGAATATTTGTGAATTCTCCAATTTCAATAAAATTTATATCACCACGAAGAACAGAATTAAACCAGATATTAGAAAATTTTTTTAACCTTACATCACCAATTAATTTAACTCCTGGTGCGACAAAAACTTCATCTTCAACTTCTGGATATTTTCCCTTGAAGTTCCAGACAATTTGATTATCCTTTTCTTTTAGGTGGATTCCAGCCATCTCTTTTCCAGCTCTTTAGTTCGATATTAATATTACCAATAATAACTTTCAAAGTTGCTTTGACAGGAATGCAGGCTTCATCATTAGTGAAATAGCCTTCATAATTTCCAGTCAAGCCAAAAATTCCAGTATAACCAAGAACTCCATCCAGACGGACGCAATCAATCTCGTAATCTACAGCATCAATCTTTACAGGATATGTTTGTTTATAAAAATTAATTTTTGTTACAGACATATTTTCATTGAGATAAGTTACAATGTCAAATGATTTTTGTTGTCGTGCAAAGCCTCTCGCATAATAATAAATTGAAAGACCATCCTGGATAGGTTGATTAATTTTAACCGTATCATGAAAGTGAACCTGCCATCCATCTCGAAATCCTCTTTGAGCAATGACATAACCCTTTTTGTAATCGAAATCATATTTAGTAAATGTCCAGCCATATGAGTGCTTATCCAGAGCAAAAAAGAATTCAGAAAAGAATTTATCAGTCACATGACTTGTATAAATACTATGCAAATCAACAAATGGTAATCCTTCATAAGAATCAATATTGGCTTTTGTTTCATAAACCGTTCTGCCATCTTTGTTGTATTTACGAAGAATTTTCAATTTTATTTCACCAATGGGAATAAAAGTGTATCTGACAATATAAGTTAATTCTTCGCCGACCTTCAATGCTCCAGGATTAATCGGGTTATGAGATTTAATTTTTTCTTCAATCTGAGCAAATAAAACAATATAAAAGATCAGAGAGAAAATTATCAGAAACTTTTTCATAAGTTATGGTTTCGATTTTGCAAATTTTTCTGCCTCAGGAAATAATGAAATTGCCTTTTTAAATTGTGGATCGATTTCAAGTAAAACTGGAAACCATCCGTCATTACGCCAATAGTTTCGAGCTATTTGTGCTTTTAATCTTGCTTTAATGTAATCCTTATCTTTTTCAAATTCTTCTTTGTTGAATTCCACATTTTGTTTTTTAGAATAACTTAAAAAGTCATTCAATAAGGCTTCGTCAACCTGGAAATCTTTATTAAACATTTTCCAGTTTTTATACTTATTCTGGATTGATTTACCATTTTTATCCAGATAATTTAAAATGTATTGATAGAAAAGATTTTTTCTTAAAAGTGAAGATGTAAATTTTGTTAATGGTGGTGATTTAACAATATAATCTGGTGTAATTCCTCCACCACCAAAAACTTTTCTTCCTTTAGGTGTTACATAAACTGGTTTAGTTGTATCCTTTTCGAGAGTGTGTTCGATATTCTCACCTTCTATTGTGTCCTGATCAACAGATTCCCTGTAGTAATCAATTTTATCTTTTTTGCTGTAATCTCTTTGAATTAATCTTCCAACAGGTGTATAATATCTTGAAATTGTAAGACGAAGAGCAGAATTATCATTCAGTGTGAATTGTCTTTGAACAAGTCCTTTGCCGAATGTTCTTTCACCAACAATTAATCCTCTATCCCAGTCTTGAATTGCACCAGAAACAATTTCACTTGCAGATGCTGAACCATTATTCACCAGAATTATTACAGGCAATTTTTCATATTTAAATGGACGAACTGCTCTATATTCTTCCTCAAATTCAGGTATTCGTGATTTAGTGTAAACAATCATTTTACCTTGATCAAGAAATAAATCTGAAATCTTCACAGCTTCACTCATATAACCACCAGAGTTATTTCTAAGGTCGAGTATTAATCTTTCCATTCCCATTTTATCGAGACTATCCATAGCAGCTTTGATTTCGTCGAATGTGGTTTGTGCAAATCTTGAAAGACTGATATATCCAGTTTTATCATCAATCATAACTGCAGCGTCAACTGAATACAAAGGAATCTTATCACGAACAATTGTGAAATCCATAAATTCTTTAATAGATGGACGATAAATTGTTACATCGACTTTTGTCCCTTTAGGTCCACGAAGTTTTTTTCTAACTTCTTCGTTAGTGATTTTTTTATACGGTTCACCATTTATTTTTATGATTCTGTCACCAGCTGTTATTCCAAGTGCCTCACTCGGACCACCTGGAATTGCTGAAACAACTACAATTGTATCGTTTATAATCTGGAATTCAATACCAATTCCTTCAAAGTTTCCACGAAATTCTTCTTCAACCTGCTCGAGTTGTTTTGGTGGAATATAAACAGAGTGTGGATCAAGTTCAGAGAGTAAACCATTAATTGCAGCCTCAACTAATTTTTGTGTATCCACATCATCTACATAATATTTTCTTGTCAGACTCAGGACATCATTAAATTTTCTCAACTGTTCTTGAAAATTATCCGTTGAGATTGCTTTCTGAATTTGAATTCCAGTAAAAATTCCAAAGATTAAAATTGTTAAACCAAAGATATAAACAACTCTATTTTTCATTTTTTACCCTTTAAAATTTAATTCTACAAAAAAGATATTAAACCAATTAATAAAATCAAAGATGATGAACCAGAACTAAATTTAGATGAATTCAAACTCGCATTGATTTTTATATTTCTTACAATTTCATAGGTCATCTTAAGATTTAATTTATAAATTGTTTCAATTTTACCATCAAGAAAAGTAACTCTATCCGAATCATAAATCTGTTTCCCAGCGTTAATATCCCCACCAACATTTACAAATCCTTCGTTGGTCAAATAATTCTTTCCCCATTTTGTGTAGGAAAGATTTGAGATTATATTAAAGCGTGGACTAAAATCAACATTAATTGCAAAATCAAATTGATATGAATTGGGTGGTTGTTCAGTTGATAAAGGCAGGTCGAAGTTTGTATAATTTGAATTTTCAAATCGATGAGTAAATGTATAAGGTTCTATTCTTGTATATTCAAACTGGAAATCAACTGGTATCGCATTGATTGAAGAATAAAATCTTGTTCCTAAATTGAGAGCTGTTTTATTCCCATACCAGTGTTTTCCTATCTTAGAAAAATCAATATCATCAATAAGAAAAGTCGAATAGAAACGAATATTTCTAAATGGCAAGAGTTCTAAATCTAAATACAAAAGTGCATTATCTTTGTCTTGCAATTGATGTTCTACAGATTTATAAAAATTAAACGGATTTAGATACGACAACTCAGGTGAGGTTCTAACATAAATTACTGATTCACCAATACCAAATCTCAAATTCTTTATCGCAAAAGAAATCCGATGATGGACGAAATATTTTGAAAATAATGAAAAATCACTTGGAAATTTAGAGTTCTGTAACCAGCCATGAGTAAAGTCAAATGAAAATGATTTATAATTTATGTTCATATTGATTTTATCAAAATCTGGTGACAGATCTGAAAGGATTAATTTATTGATTCCATATCCAATGGTTTGCCTGTTTTTACCAATGCTTAGAAAGAAATTGGGCACTTCAAATGATATGTAACCATAGGAACGATCAAAAAATCTATTTTCAGATTTTTCATTCAACTTAAAATTGTATGATAAATCGTGAAGTCTTAGAGCAGTCGATTTATCACCAAAGACATATCCATTTTTTCCATCGATTTCAAAGCCTAAAGATTTTTTCAAACTACCATAAATTCTACCACCACCTTCAAATAATTGAGCTGATTTTTGTTCCTTTGGAGAAATTGAAGAGAAATTGAGATGGGACTTCACAAAAAGTGAAAAAAGATTATCAGCATAAGCGTAGGTAAATTTTTCTTTATTACTTAAAGGAGAATATTTCTCTGAACCAAATAAAATTTCGTATTTATCAAGACGACCGGTCAAATCAAAGTAAAACTCATCGATAAAATAATTAAGAAACTCTCTGTCAGTTTCGTTTAGATTAAATCGTTTGTCAAAAATTTCAGTTAGATAATCGACAATCTTTGACCTCATTAGTGGTTTAATTTCATTATTATAATTTTCAATTAATCCGTATGCTTCCATTCTTTCAAGAAAAGAATAAACAGGATGTTCATAATGAACAAAAAGTCCCTGAGAATAAATTTTCACAGAAATTAACAGAATAAAAATTACGATTAATTTTATCTTACTTCTTTCCATTCATCAACTTGTGTTTTGACAATATTAAAAACTCTTAATGAATTACGAAACCACATCAATAAAATTCTTAAGTAACCAAATTTTCTATATCGTCTGGGTGATTCATAAATTTTAATTTTAAAATTGACATGAATTTTTCCTTTTCTCCTGATGCGTGTGTAAAGGTCATAATCTTCGCCTGCAGTTAAATTTTCATTAAATCCACCAACTTCTTGAAATACATTTCTTTTTATAACCTGACATTCACCACGCCCCATTCCATTACCAACAAAATTTAGAATTTTAATTAACCAGTTGAAAAAGAAATGAAAAAGATAATCACTCCAGATTTTTTCCTCAGGGAAAACATCAAACCAGAAAGTAGCGGCAAGATATTTTGATTGTCTGAATGAACTCACATAATCAAAAAATAATTCTGGATTATCAAGTCTACAATCAGCACAAATGAACACAAGTAAATCGCCAGAAGAAATTCTGTAACCAAGGTTCTTACCTTCAGAAATTTTCTGTCTTCTGTTTTCCTGATGAATAACAATTTTGTCGGTATATCTTTTTGCTATTTCGATTGTATTGTCTTTACTACCACCATCTGAAACGATTATTTCATAATTAAATTTTGATTTCAGTTTCTGATCATTTAGTTGATCGAGAAGTTTTGGAAGAAGTTTTTCTTCATTTAATGTTGGTATAATAATACTGATCAAATTAGTATGCAATTGTGAATGTAATCTTTCTGTTTGAAAATCTTAAACCAGGTGAAGGCAAATGAAATAGATTAAAAGTATTTTTTAGAAATTGCCAGAATTTCCCATAAAGTGGAATTTGTTCTAAGTCATAATCAAGTGCGATATAATAATTTTTATCAGCTGAACCGAAACCATTCCAGTTTCGCATTTGATAGCCAAATGAAAGACACAAAAAATCTGGCCAGAATTTCTCGAGACTTTCTGGAAGCATATTGTTTATCTTGAAACTCAAATAAAAACTCTGCCCTTCATAATCATCTATAACGAATTTATTCCTGTATAAAGAATCAGAAGGAACTTTGTTTAATAATCTTTTAGATGGGAAATAACTCAATTTTAAGTTAATGTTCTTCAAAGGTGGAATATAATATTGAAGTAGTGGATAAAAAGCTCCACCGAAATCAAAGAGTGCATCACCTGGACTGAATCCCCAATCAGATGCGTAGCCATCATATGTTTCAACATAAAGTTGATATGTGAAAGCAAGGATTGAACCTAAAATCATCGATGATTGATCAGAAAAATTAGACCAGCTCAATGATGATGAAAATATGTGTTGAATTGCTGTTGCACCCCACCAATGACCTAACTTATCAATCCAGAGAGCATATTCCCAGTCGTTTTGAAAATGAAACTTGGTTCTTGTTGCCTGCCACCAGGCTCTTGATTGATAATAATGAAGTATTCCAATTGATACTGCCGTACCAGAAGTTACTAATGCTAATTTTCCAAAGTGAATTTTGTTTTTCTCTGGCTTAAAAAAAATTGGTTCTATTGGTTCAAGATGATTGTATTTGAAAATATATTGTTTCTGATTGCCTCTGGAAGAATCTGAAAAATAAGTAAGGTTACTTTCATTCAATCGATTATCATAAAGTAAAGAATTAAAATTATTCTCAAGGAGAGAATTATTTTCGAGATTACTCAGTGACTTAGTTTTTTTCCAGGAATAACTATAGAAAATATTTTCAGAGTGACTGGTATTTAAGTATTGATTTCCGAACTCATTTTCAGAATATCCAGTTTCCTGGAATTTGCGATTGAAAATATTTAATGAATTATAATCTCTTAAATGACTATAAAAAAAATTTCTATTGGATAGATGAGTGTTTGAAAAAATCATTTCGTTCTTTGATAGACTTAAAATGAAATTAAATGTCGAAAGAATTAAGATAAAGGTATAGTTTATGATTTTCATTTCTATTTTTCGGGACGCATTGTTGGAAACAGAATTACATCACGAATCGAATGTTGATTGGTTAATAGCATCACAAGTCTATCAATTCCAATTCCGAGTCCAGCCGTAGGAGGCATTCCATATTCAAGAGCTCTGACAAAATCTTCGTCAAACATATGAGCCTCTTCATCTCCAGCTTTTCTCATTTTCATTTGTTCTTCAAATCTCGCTCGTTGGTCAATTGGATCATTCAATTCACTGAAAGCATTACACAATTCACGTCCCATGACAAATCCTTCGAATCTTTCAACAACATCAGGTCTTGAACGATGTCTTTTTGCAAGTGGTGAAAGTTCAACAGGATAATCATAAATGAAAGTGGGCTGTATTAATTCTGGTTGAATTAACTCACTGAAAATTTCATCAATCAATTTACCACGGGAAATATTTGGTTCAATATCAATTTCTTTTGATTTAGCAAATTGAAATAATTTATCATAATCGTCATTCAATATATCAATACCGAGTTTTTGTTTAGTTAATTCTGCCATTGAGAATCTTTTCCAGGGTGGTGTAAAATCAATTTCATTTCCTTCAATTAAAATCTTTTGTTTACCATGAATTTTTTCAACAATGTGCGAAATTAATTTTTCAACAAATTCCATCATCCAGAAATAATCTTTATAAGCCACATAAAGTTCGAGCATTGTAAATTCTGGATTATGTTCACGATCCATTCCTTCATTTCGAAAGTCTTTAGAAATTTCATAGACACCTTCAAATCCACCTACGATTAATCTTTTCAAGTAAAGTTCATCAGCAATTCTTAAATATAAATCCATATCGAGGGCATTATGATGTGTAATGAAAGGTCTTGCAGCAGCTCCACCATAAATTGGTTGAAGAACTGGTGTTTCAACTTCGTAATAACCAGCGTTATCGAGATACTCTCTCAAATATCTAATAATTTTTGTTCTCTTAATAAAAACATCCATTACATCTCTATTCACAATTAAGTCAACATAACGTTGACGATAACGCAATTCTTTATCAGCAAACTGATCATAAATAATTTTATTCCCATTCTCGTCAATAACTTCTTTCGCAATTGGAATTGGTCTGATTGCTTTGCTAAGAACAGTAAGCTCTTTTACATGAACTGTGATTTCACCGGTCTTTGTTTTAAACACAAATCCCTTTACACCAATGATATCTCCAATATCAAGCAATTTGAAAATATCGTAATTTTCGCCGAGATCATCTTTCTTCAGATAAATCTGAATCTTTCCTTGAAAATCCATTACATGAGCAAATGAAGCTTTTCCCATTCTTCGCAAAGACATAATTCTTCCTGCGATAGAAACATCTTTCCCTTCAAGCTCAGAGAAATTATTTAAGATATCTTTTGAACTATGAGTAACGTCATAACTATAAGGGTAAGGATTAATTCCTTTTTTCTTGAGTTCTTCCAATTCTTCTAATCTTCTTTTAATTAAAATATTGATGTCTTCAAATTGTAAATTTTGATCGTGATTCATTTGTTATTTCCTCTCGTAAAGTTTGATAATAATATACATACTAAATCCTGTATATTTTCTGCGAGTTTAAGTGGAACTAAAAAATTATTTGCAATCATAACAAATGTAAGCAACTCACCATCAGTAGTAGTTACATATCCTGACAAAGACCGAACAGCATTGATATAGCCTGTTTTTGCTCTTACATTGTTCATCGCACGTGTATTTTTCATCCTGTTTGCAATTGTTCCATCAATTCCTGTAATTGGTAAAGATTCATAAAATTCATTGAAATACTTTGAACGATACATAAATCGAAGTAATGAATTCAATTGTGCTGGTGTGATTAAATTCAATCGGGATAAACCCGAGCCATCAACAATTTGTAGATTTTCAGGATCAATACCCATCTGCTTAAGAATATTCTGTGATGCTTTTAGTCCATTTTCAACTGAACCATATTTCAACTTCTCATAGCCAATTGTTTTTAATAATTGCTCTGCATAAAGATTATGACTTATTTTATTGACAACTTTTACAATTTCTTTCAATGGAGGAGAAACCTGAGTAAAGAGTGGAACCATTTTCTGGTAATCTCTTGATATTCCTAATTCATCATTATCAAGAGCTTGTCCTCGTATTTTAATGCCTTTATTTTCAAAAACTTCTTTTAATACTTGAGCAGTAAATTTTGTCGGATTATTGATTGTGATGGATTCTTTAACTTCAGTTTCCGATTTTCTAATTGTTCCAAAACATTGAATGATATTTGTATTTCTCTCTCGATAAAAATCAATCTCAGTAACTGAGTCATCTGAGACAGTAACTATATTGTTTAAGATAGTCACAAATTTTGTTTTAGGAAAAATTTCGATTGCAGCTTTTTTACCGATTTTATCTGCAGGAATAATTTTCAAATCAACACAATTATCATTGAAACAAACTGCACTTGTCAGTGCCGAATAATAATAAGTTTCATCATCCCATGACCAGCCATTCCCGAGACTTTCTTCTTCAAATGCATCATCATCAGCAATTATATTTCCTGTTATAGTTTCAATACCCATATTAATTAGGGAATCAGCCCATTGATTGAAAACTGCAAGAGCATCACCATTATAAAATCTACCTGTGATAGTTGGGTCACCAACACCTCTTAAAATTAAATCGCCTTTTATTTCTTCATTTTTAATTTTTCCATTTAAGTAGAGAGTTGTTTTGTAAGTATAGTCAGGACCTAATTGAAGTAATGCCAGTGCAGTTGTAAAAAGCTTCAAATTTGAGGCAGGCATAAAATTTTTATTTTCATTTCTTCTATAAAAATATTCTCCTGTTGAAAGTGATTGAATTACAACTCCCCAGTGTGCATTTGAAAATGATGGATCGTTGAAAATATCATCAAGAACTTTTGAAAATTCTTTAATGTCAGAATACCTTGCTCTGGGAAGTGTATCAACTGTTGTTTTTTGAATTGTTTGCGAATAAACAAAACTCGAAATAATAAACAGAATGATGATAGATTTAATTTGCATCATATTTATTGTAAATCCTTTTTATTTCTGCAGTTGAAATAGGGACTAAATGTCCTACAGGAATTTTATCCACTCTAAATCCTGCAAAACTTAATCGGTGTAAAGCTTTTACATTATAACCAAATTTTGAAAAAATTCTTTTGACTACTCTATTTCTACCTTCGTGTAAAATTAGTTTTAATTTTCTTTTGCTTAAATCTACAAACTCAATTGTATCGACCGTTACAACTCCATCTTCAAGACGAACTTTCTTCAATTTTGTGAGTGAATCGTCAAATGGTTTATCAAGAGTTGCAATGTATTCTCTCTGGATTCTGTTTTTTGGATGCATCAAAAAATTTGCGAAGTCACCGTCATTAGTTAAAATTAATGCGCCAGTGGTATCACGATCGAGTCTTCCAACTGGAAAAACTCTGTATGGAAGTTTAATAATATCGAAAATTGTTTTCCTCCCCTTTTCATCTTTCAACGTTGTGATGTAACCTGCTGGTTTATGAAAAAGATAGTAAACGAATTTTTTAAGTTTTACTATTTCACCATCAAAAGAAACTACATCTTTTTTAGGGTCAATTTTTAATCCCAGTTCTGTGACTATTTTACCATTAACCTCAATTCTGCCTTCTTTAATTAATTCATCTGCTTTTCTTCTCGATGCAATTCCTGCTTCTGACAAGAACTTATTCAATCTCATCTTTTCCATTGTTGTTGCTTCCTTCTTCAATAGAATTTTCATCTTTTTCATTAAAGTCTAATTCAAGCTGATCTTCATCTTCAATTAGATTCATAAGTAATCTTTTTTTCTGTTCGAGAAAAGCTTCATCGTTTAAGATTTCTTCAATTTCGCGAGGTTTAGGCAAATCACTTATATCTGAAATTCCAAAATATTTTAAGAACTCATCAGTCGTTCCGTAAAGCAATGGTCTTCCTACAGTTTCAGCTCTTCCTTTGATACATATTAAATTTTTTTCGAGTAGTGTTGAAAGAATATAATCTGCATTAACACCACGAATTTTTTCAATTTCAGGTTTTGTTATCGGCTGTTTGTACGCAATGATTGCCAGTGTCTCGAGTGCAGCTTGAGAAAGTCTTTTCTGTCTTCTTTCAGTATTCATGAAGCCAACATATCGAGAGAATTCTGGTCTCGTAGCGAATTGATATCCTTTGGCAATTTTAATAATTCTAAATGCAACACCATTTGCTTCGTAAAATTCGTTTAGTTCATAGATTGCATTTTCTACTAAGGAATAGAGTTCAAGCTCTTCCTCATCTTTGTTAACGGATTTAATTATTTGAACAATTGAATTCAATTCCAGTGGTTCATCAGATGCAAAAATTAAAGCTTCGACAATATGTTTTAATTCCAAATTCATATTTTCCTTATTACAAAGTTATTAAAATCTTCTCCACCAATTATAGTTATTACTCTGTTTTTAATTAATTCAAGAATAACAATGAATGTAACAATTATTCTAAGTTTTTCAGTCATGCCTGAGATTAGTTCTTTAAAATCAATTTCGCCTTTTGTCTCGAGTTTGTTCAGAACATATTCAAGTTGTTCTTCTGTACTGACAGGAGGTTTTGTAATGGTATGTTCAGTCACTTTAGGTAAAGAATCAATTACTCGTTTAAAAGCTTTAGCAAGATCATATAAGGTTATATTCTTTAGAAGAATCTCAAAATCGTGTGGTGCAGTTGCTTCATCGTGCTTGAAATATTTTCTGAAAGTAATTTTTCTTCTTTGCGATTCAAGGTCAGAAAGTTGAGTTGTCATTTCTTTATAACGCATATACTCAATCAAACGATTAACCAGTTCATCTCTTGGATCAATTTCCTCACCCTTTTCATTTACTTCTCTTGGTAAAAGCATTCTTGCTTTGATATGCATTAAAGTACTTGCCATCATTATAAACTCGCCTGCAATTTCCAGGTCAAGTTCTTCGATAAAATGTAAGTATTCCAGAAACTCTTTTAGAATTTTTGAAATTGGAATATCGTAAATATCAAGTTCATCTCGCTTGATAAAAAATAAAAGAAGGTCAAGGGGACCTTCAAAATCTTTTAATGAAACTTTATATGTAGAATTCGCCATTAACCAAATTTCATTTTTTCATGAACTTCATTCATTGTGGCTTGAGCTGTTTTGCGAGCTCTATTTTCACCGTCAATTAAAATGTCCATTATTAAATCAGGTTTCGATTCAAGTTCTTTTCTTTTTTCTCTTACTGGTTCAAAAAATTTAGAAATTTTTTCTGAACACTTAAGTTTACATTCCACACAGCCAAGCACTCCACTTTTGCAACCATTTTCTATTTCTTCAACTTCATTAGGATTGAATTTTTTATGATAAGTAAAGACAAGACAAATTTCTGGTCGACCTGGATCACCTTTTCTTACTTTTTGTGGATCTGTAACTGCTTTTTTGAGTTTGTTCTTTACTTCATCAGGTTCATCAGAAATTAAAATTGCATTGTTAAGGGATTTACTCATTTTAGCATTTCCATCAAGACCGGGCAATCTTGCAAATTGACTTAAAAGAGGTTCAGGTTCAGGAAAGACTTCACCCCAGGTCGAATTAAACTTTCTAGCAATTTCACGAGTAATTTCAACATGGGGAACCTGATCTTCGCCAACAGGAACAAAGTTTCCTTTGTACAGAAGAATATCAGCAGCTTGTAAAACTGGATAACCAAGATGACCGTAAGTAATGTTTTCTATTTTCAAATCACGCACTTGTTCTTTGACTGTTGGATTTCTCTCAAGTCTTGAAGTTGTGATTAGCATTGAAAAAATCAGATGCAACTCTGTATGCTCTTTAATTTTCGATTGGCGAAAGATTGGACTTAATTCTGGATGGATACCAGAAGCAATCCAGTCAATTGCCATTTCAATCGAATCTCTTTCAATGTTTGATGTATCAAGAGAAGTTGTAAGTACGTGATAATCTGCAATTAAATGATAATTCTGAAAATCATTTTGAAGTTTAATCCAGTTTTCAAGAGCGCCCACAAAATGACCAATATGAAGTTTTCCAGTGGGCCTCATTCCACTTAAAACAACTTTTTTCATTTTTCCTCAATTAAGTTAAATAAAGGTAAGGTTTCCACCGTTCATCAACTTGCCCGACAAAATTTTTGAGAAACATAATATGGCTTGGTCTGAACGGTTTTCGAATTAGATTCATTTTTGCTTCTTCTAAAGTTCTATCACCTTTTTTGTTGTTACATTTTATACATGCAGCTACCAGATTTTCCCAGCTATCCTGTCCACCTTTTGATTTTGGAATTACATGGTCAATTGTTAAAGGTAAATCTGACCTACCACAGTATTGACATTTGTGATTATCTCTTCTCAAAATATTTTTTCTTGAAAGCATAACTCTCTTAAAATGAACATTAACATAATTTTCAAGTCGGATTATACTCGGGAAAGGTATAGAAGTACTCGGAGACCTTAAAACAAGGCCATCTTTTCTGGCTATAATCTCGGCTTTCTTCGTTAGTAAAAGGATAATTGCTTTTTTGGTCGAGCAAATTGTTAATGCTTCATAATTCTGGTTAAGAACCAGAACCTTCGCATTCAGCCTGCCGTTTGTATGTCTAAGTTTCTCCGCGAACTCTAAACCTCACTTCTTTTTAGTTATTAAATTATAAAATCTATATCCTAATCGCAAAATTAATATAATTGAAGCAAAAAAAATCGCTAATGATGAATATTCCATAGGAAAATTGCCTGTCCACATCAGTACGACAACAACTGCCATCAAAATCATTGTGATATAGGTTATTAAATTAATTATTTTCTGATTCATCAGTTAAATCCTTAAAAATGATTCCGCCTACAAGTAAAAATCCTTCATCGTCATAAAGGACTGCACTCTGACCTGGAGTGACTGCATATTTTTTCTCAATCAGGTCAATGACAATTAAATCATTCTGAACATCTGTGACAATTGCTTTCGTTGCTAAATCAGAATATCTAACTTTGACAAAAACATTCCGACCAATTTCAATTTCAGGAATTGAGACATAATTAATTTTATAAATACTGAACCTGCGGCAGACTAATTCTTCTCTATCACCTAACTCAATTACATTATCTCCAATCGAAATTGATTTTACATAAACAGGTTTTCCAATGGATACATCAATGCCTCGCCTCTGACCAATCGTATAAAATGGAATTCCCTTATGTTCACCAATTTTTTTACCGTGATAAATCAAATCACCCTTTGGAATTTCAATTTTTCTTTCTTCAAATTTTTCTCTTAGAAATCTTCCATAATCATTATCAGCTACAAAGCAGATTTCCTGACTATCAGGCTTATTAGCTGGTCGAATCTTGAGTTCATTGGCAATTCTTCGAACTTCATCCTTGGTCAAATCTTCAAGCGGGAATATAGTTCTCGATAGAAATTCCTGACTCAAACCCCATAAAGCATAAGCTTGATCTTTTCTGTTTCTGAAATCGGATTTTAATTTATAACGATTGATTGATTCATCATAGACAACTTTAGCATAATGACCCGTAGCTATGTAATGAGCACCTAATTTTTCAGCTTCTTTAATTAAGTCGCCCCATTTTACTTCTCTATTACATACAATGCAAGGGTTTGGAGTTCTTCCGTTTAGATATTCATCTATAAAATTTTCAATTACAGCTTCTTTAAAATTTTCAGTAAAATCCACTGTAAAGTGGGGAAAACCATATTGAACGGCGACACTTTTTGCATCAAAAATTGCATCGAGTGAACAACATCCACTTTCATGTTTTGGGGCACCACCAACTTCCATAAATCCCCAGGTTTTCATCGTAATTCCAATGACATCAAAACCTGCGAGCTTCAGAAGAACTGCCGAAACAGATGAATCCACACCACCCGACATTGCAACAACTACCGGGAGACTTTTATCATATTTATTGAGATTTTTTAACTGATTCATAATTAAAATTAGCAATTAAATTATTGATTAACTAAACCAGAGTTTATACATAAATAACAAAATTCTTAAAATTGTTCCCGTTCTGGTGTTCTTCTTGAAAAAAAATTTGAATGACTTGCTATGAAGAATAAGTTTACAAAATGAATTCTTTAAAGGTTAAGTAAACTTATCGGGTAAAAAATAAAAATTATTTTTTGAGATGAGAAAATATTTATTTAAATGATTGTATGTTAGTGATAAACTTTATTTACTGATAAAATTGAAATTTAATACTGGATTTTTTTTATTTCATTTGATATCAAAAATGAAAAATTTAATTGATTTTAGAATTCACGAACAGATTTACTAATTTTGTAAAGTAAATTGAAAATTTGAATGGGGCTGTAGCTCAGCTGGGAGAGCACTTCGTTCGCAACGAAGGGGTCGAGGGTTCGAATCCCTTCAGCTCCACATTAGCCAGGAACACTCGGCAGGAATTTGCCCAACTCCGCCAGGTCCGAAAGGAAGCAACGGTAAGCAGATATCCTGGGTGAGTGTCTCCTGGTTTTTATTTTTCTTTTACATCGAATAAATTTCTTCTTAAATGATAAGGCTGGCTTTTTAAGAAATCTGGTAACTGAGGCGGTATTTTATTTTCATCCCCAAGTTCAATACCAAAATGACTCAAATTTTTTTCCGAGATTATTAGTTTATGATGTTTTAATTGATATAATCCAGCATAGATTAATTTCAAATTTTCCTCACATTTCGCTTTTAATGACTTTTTATTTTCAATTTTGTATGACTCGTTTTTTTGAGCAAATGCAATCACTCTTGCACTTTTCCCTGAATGAATAAAAACCGGTGTTCCTATGGGAATATTACTGTAAAAAAATTCACTCGTTTCTCTACTAATTCTAATACATCCATGACTTGACACCTGTCTGCCGAGATGTTTGTAATACGCATTTCCCTGCAAGGCATGAAACCCAATGTTAAAATTAAATCCCATCCAGTTAATCATCAATGTACTATCAAATTGAGCAGAATAAATTTTTCTTGCTTTATTCTGAATGACAAAAATTCCTTCTGGAGTTGATACCCCTTTTTCAAGTCTTGGATTTCCAGTTGAACATTTAAATTCTAAAACTTTCCCATCTCTGGAATGAACATAAATTTTTTGTGCTGGAAGATAAACTTCAATAATATAATTCGACAAAGTGTAGAGTGTATCCCGGATATAAAAATATTTTTTAAAACTCCTTGTTTCATTATTCATTATTAAAGATTCACTGAATAAATTTTGACTAAAGAAGAATCCAAATAAAATTGAATATAAGTTTAGATATTTTATCATCAGAAAGAATTATGAATTAGTTATTAAAATATTCGTAAATAAGCTTTGCCTTAGTTTTGCCAATTATTTTTTCAAGAGTTTCAACCGGGAGCATTTTAATTTTTTCGACACTCCCAAAATTTTTTAGTAATAAATTTATTGTCTTTGGACCAATTCCAGAGATATTTTCTAGTTCAGTTGAAAGAATTCTTTTAGACCTTTTAACTCTATGATAAGAAACTGCAAATCTATGAGCCTCATCCCTTATTTGTTGTAATAATTTTAAGCTCGAAGATGTTTTAGGAATCATCAATGATTCTTTTTTATCAAGTATGAATATTTCTTCAAGTCGTTTGGCTAAACCTATTACATTTATGTTAGTTAATCCAATTTTTTTAAGAGTTTTAATTGCTATGTTCAACTGCCCTTTTCCACCATCAACCATAATTAAATCAGGTAGCTTTTTATTTTCTTCAATCACTTTACTGTAATAACGCTCAATTACTTCACTCATACTGGCAAAATCATTCTGCCCTTGAACTGTTTTAATACTAAACTTTCTATAATCACTTTTCTTTGGTTTTCCATTTTCAAAAACAACTAATGATGCAACTGTATCAGAGCCCTGTAGAGTCGAAATATCAAAACATTCGATTCTAATTGGTGGTCTGGATAGATAAAGATCTCTTTGTAATGATTTTAATACGTGAGGTATTTTACTTTCTTTTTTCAATCTCTGAAGTTTTATTTCTTCAAGATCGAAAAGTGCATTTTGTTTGCATAGATTTAATAGAGAGTTTAATTCATCATTTTCTGGTTGTTTTATTCTAACTGTTTTTCCAGATTTACTGGTCAACCACTTTTCAATCATTTCTTTTTCATCAGGATAATCCGAAACAATGACTTCATCGGGAATTTCTACTGGATTGGAATAAATGCTCCTGATTAAATCTGCCATAATCTGAGATTCAGGTAATTCAATATTATAATTGAAAGTGAATTTTTTCTTACCAATCAATTTCCCTTTTCGAACATTAAAGATTGCACCAACTCCATCAGGTATATCCACAGTAAAAGTAATTATATCTCTATCCGTTAAATCCTGACTTACTACTTTTTGAGTATTTGAATAAACTCTAAGTGATTCGATTTTATTTCTTATTTCAGCGGCTTTTTCAAACTTAAGCTCACGACTATAATTATTCATTTCCTCAGTTAATTCATTAATCAATCCATCAATGTTTCCTCTCAAAACTTTCTCAACTTCGTCAATCATTTTTTTGTATTCAGATTTAGAAATTAATCCTTCACAAGGTCCATCACATTTTTTGATATGATAATCAAGACAAACTTTATATTTCCCATTTGCAATGGTTTCTTCAGTTAAATTATATCTACAGCTTCTAATCTTGAATGTATCTCGTAAAACTCTCAATGCGGCTTTCATTACCTTAACTTCGGTGTATGGACCAAAATACTTTGAACCATCCTGAGAAATTTTTCTGGTTGGAAAGACCTGTGGGAAATCTTCGTTGGTAATCACTATGTATGGATAAGATTTATCATCTTTCAGGTTTATGTTATATCGTGGTTTATACTGTTTAATCAGATTTGCTTCTAAAATTAATGCTTCTACTTCGTTATCAGTTACAATGAAATCAATGTCAAAAACTTTTGAAACTAATGCTTGAAATTTTGTCGAAGCTAATTGTGATGAAAAATAACTTTTTACTCTGTTATACAAAGACTTTGCTTTACCGATATAAACTATTTTATTGTTTTTGTTTTTGAACAGATATACACCCGGAAGTTTTGGAAGATTTTTTACTTTATTATTTAAAATAGTTTCAATCATAATAAATTATTTAAGAACCATATTTTTGGGTACAACTACAATACCTGTTTCAGTTACTGTAAATTTTTCCTTGTCTTTTTCAGGATCGAAACCAATTTCATAGTGCTCCGGAATTTTTACATTTTTATCAATTATAGCTCTTCTGATTTTTGCATGACGACCTACGATAACATTATCCATCAAAATCGAATCAGTTACGTATGAGTAACTGTTAACACGAACACCATGACCAATAATCGATCTTTCTACTAAACCGCCACTTATAATTGTTCCGTCACAAACGAGTGAATTAAGAGCTCTACCAACTCTTTCACCTTCATGAGATATTGTTTTCATCGGTGGATATTGAGCCTGGAAAGTTCTAATCGGCCAATCCCTATCATAAATATTAAATTCAGGAGTAACGCTTATTAAATCCATACTTGCTGCATAATAGCTATCAATTGTACCAATGTCACGCCAGTAAGGTTTAGGCGATTTGTTCTCATCAATAAAAGGCCAGGCAAAAACATTTCGTTTTTGACTCACCATTGCAGGTATAATATCTTTTCCAAAATCATGGCTGGAATTCGGATTTTTGTCATCCTGTTCAAGAATGTCGAGTAAAATATCTGAATTAAAAACATAAATACCCATATTCACATTGCAAAAACCTGGTTCATTTGGAATTTCAACTGGTACTCTTGGTTTTTCCTGAAAATCTAATACGAGATTATTCTCGTCAGTTGCAAGTACACCAAACCTTCGTGATTGGTCAACAGGATATTTGATTGTAGCTATAGTCAGTTCAGCTTTTTTATTAATATGATATTGAATCATTTTGAAGTAATCCATCTTATAGATGTGATCACCACTCAGTATTAAAACCCATTTTGCATGTTCTGGAGTAATTAAATTCTTATTTTGAAAAATCGCATTTGCAGTTCCCAGATACCAATCTCCAGATAATTTTAATTGAGGTGGAATAGAATAAATAAATTCTCCTAACTCAGCTTGAAAAATATTCCATCCTTCATATAGATGCTGATTAAGTGAGTCTGATTTGTATTGTGTTAAGACATAAATTTTCCTAAGACCAGAGTTCAAACAATTGGATAAAGTAAAATCTATGATTCGATATTTTCCACCAAATGGAACAGCAGGTTTACTTCTGACCATTGTTAGTGGATATAATCTTTCGCCCTGACCTCCTGCTAAAATCATTGTAATAGTATTTCTTAGAATTGTTGATACTGAAAGTTCCATTTTTCCTCCCATTTATGATTAATTATTAATTGCTCCTTCACCACTTCAGTTTGATAATTCACTAATTCAATTGCCTTAAATTTTACTCACTCTAAAATAAAAAATTATTTTTGATTTGTAAATTCAAATAGTGCAATCTCTTCAATAAGTTAACAAATCAAGATTCTCTTTTAATTTCATTGTGGTCAAATTAATTAATTACATTTTAAAATTTTTCACATTATATTTGTCTTACCATAATTTTTGATAATAAATATTTTTTAAAATATTTTATAAACAACAAATTAGAGGCATCGTCATGAGAAAATATTTACTACTAATTCTATTGACTCTTTTAGTTACAATACAGGTTTTTCCAAATTCAAAAATTACACCGAGATTACAGACAAAATTAAATCAGGTCTCAAATATTGAATTTGTCAGAGTTCTTTGTTTGTTGAAAGATCGAGTTGATATCAACGAACTGGATAAATTTTTATATGATATTAAAGCAACTCCAGAAGAGAGAGCATATCATGTAATTACGGCTTTACAGGAAAAAGCATCATCAACTCAAGTAGATTTGATAAATACTCTTAATCAAAAATTAAATTCCGGTGAGGTTAAGAGTTTTCAATCATTCTGGATAACAAATCTAATTATGGTTGAAGGGACAAAACAGACCATTCTCGAATTATCAAATAACCCTCAAATAGAAATCATTGATCTCGATGCATTGCTTCAATTAGATCCTTATGTGTTTGAGGGTAACTCACCTTCTAAAATTGAGAGTGCCGAAACTGGACTCAAAGTTATAAATGCTGATAAATTGTGGAAACTTGGAATTACTGGAAGTGGAAGATTATTAATGAATATTGATACTGGAGTTGAAGGAAGTCATCCTGCTTTAAATTCCAGATGGCGAGGAAATTTTGTTCCATATAATCAAGCATGGTTTGATCCTGAAACAAATACAACAACTCCCACTGATTGCGATGACCATGGAACACATACAATGGGAATCATCACTGGTCGTGCTGGAAGTGATACTATAGGAGTTGCACCAGATGCCCAATGGATTGCAGCAAAAACAATTTGTTCTTCACCACATACAAGCAAATCAATTGCAGCTTTTCAATGGGCTATGAATCCAGATGGAAATCCAAATACAATTAATGATATGCCTGATGTAATCAGTAATTCCTGGTATGACCCAAACGCAACTGATGAATGCACTGGCATTTACAAAACAACTTTTGATGCAGTCGAAGCCGCTGGAATTGCAATTGTATTTTCAGCTGGTAACAACGGTCCAGGTGCTTCAACAATAACTAAACCTAAAAACATAAATACAAATGAAGTAAATGTATTTGCTGTTGGAAACATCAATGGAAATACTGCGGGATATCCAATTGCAAGTTCTTCAAGTCGTGGTCCATCAACCTGTGGTGGAACAGGTTCACTTTTGATTAAACCAGAAGTTGTTGCACCAGGAACTTCTGTTCGTTCATCTATTCGAGGTGGCGGCTATGGTACAATGACCGGAACTTCAATGGCATCTCCACATGTAGCTGGTGCAATTGCTCTCTTAAAGCAAGTTTTTCCAAATTTAACTGGAACTCAATTAAAATATGCTCTTTATAACACAGCCGTTGATCTTGGTGTTGATGGTGAAGATAATACTTATGGAAAAGGATTAATCGATGTTTATGCTGCGTTTCTTTATCTTTCGAACAGAGATTCTGTTCCACCGACAAAAATTACTGACCTTCAAGTAACTTCATCAGGTTCAAATACTATAACAATAGGCTGGACTGCACCATTTGATAATTCACCAGGTGGTGCAATTGCCTATGATATAAGATATTCAACATCTGGTCCAATACTTGACTCAACCACTTTTTATAATTCATCACAGGTATTAAATCCGCCAAAGCCAGATAGTGCAGGAATTTTTCAATCTTTAACTGTTAAGGGACTTGCCTTTAATACAACATATTATTTTGCAATTCGTTCAAAAGATGTCTGGAATAACTGGAGTGAAATTTCAAATTCTATTTCAGCAACAACTTTAAGTAAACCGGTGATTTCTGTTTCACCTGACTCAATAAATCTCATTAAACCGAAAAATTTGACATTTCAAGATTCCATAATGATTACGAATAATTCGATTAATCCATCAACTCTCGAATTTAAATTGGAACTTCAAAATCATACTTTCCCATCTAAAAATTTTAATTTTAAATTTGAACCTATCCTGAAAGAATCATCCAGTCACGATTCAAAAAATGTTGATATTAAAGGAAACGGAATGTCAATTTTTGGAAGTGGTGGTCCTGATTTGTTTGGATATAGATGGAAAGATAATCGTGATCCTAATGGACCTCAATTTACATGGACTTCAATATCAACTTCAGGAACACCAGTTACATTGACTGATGATTCATATTCAACTCAATCATTGAACTTTTCATTTCCATTTTATGGAAATACTTACACTTCTGTTGAATTAGTTAGCAATGGATATCTGCGATTTACTAATTATTCTTCCACATATCCCACAAATGGCTCAATACCATCGAGTTCTAATCCTAATAACGCAATTTATGGTTTCTGGGATGATTTGAATCCAGGTAGTGGCGGTAATGTTTATGTTTTAAGTTCTTCAGACAAATTTATTGTAGAATTCAATAATGTACCGAGATATAATGATGCAGCTACAAGAGTCACATTCCAAATCGAAATTCAAAAAAATGGAACAATTCTTTTCAGATATAAATCGATGACTGGTACTCTGAATAGTGCAACAATTGGAATTGAGAATGAAACTGGTTCAGATGGACTATTGATTGCCTACAATTCGAATTATGTTAGTGATAGTTTGATTGTCAGAATCCAAAAAGAACCAGAGTGGCTTAATGTCAATACTTTAAGTGGAATCATCTCAAATGGTAATTCACTTGGTATAAAACTTTTTATGAACTCGAATGATTTGACAAATGGTAATTACAGAATGGAATTAAAAATAAGTAGTAATGATTCCACTAAACCACAAATTATTGTTCCAGTTAATTTGACTGTAACTGACACAAATTTATTCATCACATCTTCCTTTTCAGTTATGAGTGGCTGGAATTTAATTTCACTTCCAATACAAACATTGAAACAAAGGAAAGATGAACTATTCCCTGGTTCCACTTCTTACGCTTATTCATACAACAATGGCTATATCATCAAGGATTCTTTATTCAATGGTTATGGTTACTGGTTAAAGTTCCCTTCAAATCAAACAATAAATTTAATTGGAACTCAAAATAGTAATGTAACAATTCCAATCAGGACAGGCTGGAATTTAATTGGTTCTTTGAATGGTAGTATACCTGTTAATTCTTTAGTAACAAATCCACCCGGTATCATTGCAGGATATGTTTATGGTTATGGCCCAAGCTATTACATTGCTTCAAATATTGAAAAAGGGAAAGCTTACTGGGTCAAATCCAGTGCTAATGGAACATTGACACTCAATTTGAATTACACCAAATCACTTCCTGTCAATTCTGTTAATCCGATTGATATGAATTGGACAATACTTGAATTTTCAAATGGTTCAGATTTTACGAATCTATATCTGGGAGAAGCAACGGATAAATCAAAGTATGAACTTCCCCCTGTTCCACCGACTGGTACTTTTGACATAAGATTTGAAGACAACACACTAATTGGTGATTTGAAAAACCAAAATATTGTAAGTATTCAGTCTTCTTATCCAGTCTATTTCACATTAAAAAATGCAAATGGTAAAAAATATTTAATAACTGATTTAATTAATGAAAAAATTCTGAATGTTACCATCGGTGAGAACGAGACAGTTAAGATTGATAACCCATTAATTGAAAAAATTCGAATTCAAGAAATATTGAAACAGGATTTTCAATATGAATTGATGCAGAATTATCCTAATCCATTTAATCCAAAGACTTTGATAAGATTCAGTATTCCAGAAAAACAATTTGTCACACTCAGCATTTATAATTCCCTTGGACAAAAAATTTCTGATTTGTTGAATAAAGAAATGGAGCCTGGTATTCATCAAATAGAATTCGACGGAACTAAATTTTCATCTGGAGTTTATTATTATAAACTAATGGCGGGAAGTTTTAATCAGATTAAGAAATTTATTCTCATTAAATAAAATTTGACTTGTTTCTTAAAAATGTAAATGCCGGAACATTTGCTGAAGTTAGTGATAAATTTATTTCAGTAATGTTTCGGCATTTCAATCTTTAAATTAGTGAAGCAAAAAACAACATGTGCACGATAAATTGAAATAAGGGAATGAATTGATTCTTTCACATCATCTTAATTGAACTTACTACCAAAACAAATCTTAATTAAGTTTTACAATTATTTAATTAAAAAAACTTTCTCAAAAAGTTTTTTTGCGTTAACTTTGTTCTAAATTTTTAATCAATGGTGAAAAAATGAAGATGAGAAAAATAAATCTTTTTGTTATTCAACTTTTCTTTCTTTTTGTTTTTAATATTTCGGCTCAATCCACAGATCAACCAAAACTGGTTGTTGGAATTGTTGTCGATCAGATGCGTTTTACTGATTTGTATCGTTATCAACAATTTTTTTCTGATAATGGATTTAAAAAATTAATCTCTAATGGTTCTAATTTTGTGAATGCTCATTACAACTACATTCCAACAAACACAGGTCCAGGTCATGCTTCAATTTATACAGGCACAACTCCTTATTTTCATGGAATCATAAATAATGATTTTTATGATAGATTAACGAAGAGATTTGTAAACTGTGTTCAAGATGATGAAATGCAAACCATCGGTTCAAATGGTGATGAAGGAAAAAAATCCCCTAAAAATCTATTTGCTACCACGATTACAGATGCCTTAAAACTTTTTACAAATCAAAAATCAAAAGTTATCTCTATTTCTATTAAAGATAGAGGAGCCATTCTTCCAGCTGGACATCTGGCAGATGGAGTGTTCTGGTATAATACCAAAAACGGTGAATTTATTTCATCGTCTTATTATTTGAATGATTTACCTCAATGGGTTAAGGAATTCAACAAAAAGAATATAGCTGAGAAGTTTTTAAGTTCTGACTGGAATTTACTACTTGACGCAAAAGCTTATGAAATAAATTCGCCTGATGAATCAGAATTTGAACCTGATTTCTTCAATGAAGGTAAAAAGTCTTTCCCCCATTCATTTAAGAATCTTAAACAAGAAGAAAAATTTGAGAAGCTTTCATTTACTCCCTTTGTACATGATATGTTGATTGAACTTGCTAAGAGTGCAATAATCAACGAACAACTTGGAAAAAATTCTGTTCCAGATTTTTTAGCCATTAGTTTTTCATCTACGGATTTGATCGGTCATATGTGGGGAAACTATTCTTACGAGTTAATGGATACTTATTTAAGACTCGATAGACAAATTGGTGAGCTTATAAATTTTCTGGATAAAGAAATTGGTAAAGGAAATTATCTTCTTTTTCTGACATCAGACCATGGTGCAATTGAAACTCCTGGTTACCTAAAGAAAAATAAAATCCCCACAGGTGAAATTGGCACTTCGAAAGTATCAGATTCTCTAAAAGCTTTTGCTAAAAGAAAATTTGGTTCTGAATCACTAATTGAAAATTATTCATCCGGGTCAATTTATTTTAATAGAGCTTTTATTGAACAAAATAATCTTGATTATAAAAAGGTCGAAGAAGAATTTTCTATCTACTTACGAAATACATTTCCAGAAATTCAAAAAATTGGAAGAAGAAGTTTTCTTGAAAATCAATCTCCATCAAGAGAAAATTCGGATTTAATTTTAAATGGGTGGAATCCAATAAAATCTGCTGATATACTTTTTACATTACGCCCTGGTTACCTTTACAGATTTATGGAAAGAGGAACGACACATGGTTCATCTTATACATACGATACTCATATTCCTTTAATTTTTTATGGATGGAAAATCCCAAAACAAACTGTCAACGACAAAGTTTATATCATTGACATTGCTCCAACAATCTCAACTTTACTTAAAATCACTCAGCCAAATTCTTCCTTTGGAATTGCTTTAATTAAATGAATAAATCAGGAAGAGTTGATTTAAAACAATAAAGATGAAAGACTGAGTTCTTAGAGAGAAATGATCAATTTTTTTTTAGAATGAATTTACAATGGCTTTTTTCATCAAAGATTTAGTTTGAAGAGAGATTTTTCCTGACTTTATTTGATGATATTTAATCAAAGATTTAGAAAAAGAGTTGGTATGAAGTTGTTTCGGTTTTCAATCATTAAATCATTTGCTAAAAAGTGAAACTGAAACAACTTCATTCTGACGAGAAAATTTCTTGAGTTAATCCCCTACCAATCAATCTTTACTTTCGACGTATCAACTTCAAGAGGTACATAATCACCATGGTGGATGTCGCAGTAATCGTACTGAAATTTGGAGTTAATAAGATCAGTTACTTTTTCAGGACAATTGTTTGTCGCAAGTTTTGGATTTCCAGTTCTTAAAGTTTCCACACAAAATGTTGCGACTTCTAAACCTTCAGGTTCCACAAAATCCATAAATGGTAAATTAATTTTACTATCACTATAAACTTTCTGCATAAATCTTCCCCAGATAGGTGCAGCAGCTCGAGCCCCCTGACCATACCAACCAGTAAACTTTGTATGTTGATCATCAAATCCAACCCAGACACCAGCACACAAATTAGGAGTAAAGCCAACAAACCATGCATCTGTAAAATCTTGAGTTGTTCCCGTTTTTCCAGCAGCAGGTAAATTGAAAAATCTTCTAATTCCTGCAGCCGTTCCATAATCAACAACTCCCCTCATCAACTCTGTTACAAGAAATGCGGTTTGAGGTGAAATTGCAAACTTCATTTCAGATTTAAATTCTTCGATTAACAGACCATTTTTATCTTCAATTCTCAAAATTCCAATTGGTTCATTATAAATACCCAGATTTGCAAAAGTTGAAAATGCAGCCGTTAGTTCCATTGGTGATACCTCGGAAGTACCAAGAGCAATTGAATAATATGGATTGATTTTGCTTTTTATGCCGAGTCGTTGTGCATAAACTGGAATCTCATTTAGAGGTGCCAGCCCTTCATAAATCAATCTCACTGATACGACATTAACAGATTGAGCTAAAGCAGTTCTCAAACTTAAATAACCACCGTATTTCCCATCTGAATTTTTGGGACTATAAATTTTCCCTCCTGTTCTTATTGTAATTGGTTCATTTAGTATTTGTCCTGCAATTGGAAATCCATTATCAATTGCTACTGTGTAGACGATTGGTTTAAATGCCGAGCCTGGTTGTCTTTTAATTTGAGTTACATGATTCAACCCGTACATAAAATTAGGATTTGAACCACCAACCATTGCTTTAATATGACCGGTCTTCGGTTCTATTACAACAAATCCAACTTCAATTTTGAGTGCGTCATGTTTAACTGAATCAATAAAGTGAGGATTATTTCTTAATCGAGTTTCAACAAATTTCTTTTCCTCTTCTGTTTCTGCAGATATGTATTCAGGATTTGATTTTATCGCTTTGTTTAGATAGTAATTAAGAATATCCTGATTTTTTCCCCAGTTCCATGCCTTTTCAAAAAGTGGTTGAAATTCTTTCAAATGTTCTTTTACAGCTTCATTAGCGTGTTTTTGCATTTCATAATCAATCGTGGTAAAGATATTAAGTCCATCTCTGTAAATATCCACTTCATATTTTTCAGATCTCTGAATCAACTGTTGTCTCACATATTCAAGGAAATGTGGTGCAATTGTTGAAGTAAATTCTGGTGCTTTCTTAAATTCAACAACTTCTTTTAATGCTCGATTAAATTGATTTTCATTAATGTAACCTTGCTCAAGCATAATTTTTAAAATTAATTTAGAACGACCATAAGAGTTTTGCGGATTTCTAATCGGATCATAGTAAGTGGGATTCCTCAAAAGAGAGATAAGAATTGTTGATTCACGAAGCGTTAGATCTTTTACTGTTTTACCAAAATAATTTCTTGCTGCTGCTTCAATACCATAATTTCCTCTGCCGAAATAACTGATATTAAGATACATTTCAAGTATTTCATTTTTAGTGAAATTCCTTTCAAGTTGAACAGCCGTTATCATCTCCCGAATTTTTCTTAAAGCAAGGTCAAGAGGATTTTGTTCTTTCTCAACAAGTTTATAGAGATTTCTCGCAAGTTGTTGTGTAATTGTACTTGCCCCTCCACTTCTTCTCGATAGAGTTATAACATTGAAGAAAATTGCTTTAGCTATTCGATCTATGTCTAATCCCCAATGCTTATAGAATTTTCTATCCTCTGTTGCAATTAATGCGTTAATGAGATGTTTCGGAATGGAATCAATTCCAACTTCAATTCGATTTTGTATAAAGAATTGACCGATTAATCTCCCATCGGAAGCATAAACATTTGAAGCATAGTACGGTCTTGGATTTTCAAGTTCTTCAAATGAAGGTAATCCACTAAAAATATAAACTACGAAAACTATAAAAAGAATTATAGAAATAAATAAAGAGATTAAAATTCCTTTTTTATGTCTGCGATAAAATTTTAAATGTGTTTCTTTTCTAAACTCACCATTTTTTAAGTATCTATAAATCTCATCTCGTGAGAAATTCTTTTTACCCATATTAAGACCTATTAAATTTCTAATAGTTCAAATTTACTACCATCAAAAACACCATAGGCAGGCTTAATCAACCAGCTGCCAAGATTTATGTAATAACCATTCCCGATTTTTTCAAATGAAAATTTATGAGAGTGTCCCATCACCACATAATCGTAACCTTCCTCTATTTTCTTTTTTGAAAATTGATACAAATAATCGTTTTCGCCATAATCTCTTTCGTTCGTATAATGTCGTGATTTTTTTGAAAAATATTTTGCAAGTCCAATTCCAATATTTGGATGAAGTTTTGCGTAAAGAGATTGAAGTCTTTTGTTTCTTACGATTGATTTCAAAATCATATAGCCAGTATCTTTTCCAATTAATCCATCACCATGAGCCAGTAGAAATTTTTTATTAAAAATGATTTTTGTACACGGTTTATCGAGAACTTTTATATTTAATTCTTTTTCAAATAAATCACGATGAGCAAAATCATGATTACCAATTATATATGTGATATTAACTCCAGATTCACTCATTTTCTCAAGGCAGGTTAATATTCTGTATGAGTATTTCTGGATTACCGACTTGTATTCAAACCAGTAATCAAATAAATCACCAAGAATGAAAAAATCACCTTGATTTTCAGTGATTATTTTACACAGTTTTTCAAATTTTTCTATTAAGGGTTTTTCTCTTGAGTATTCGTAAAATCCAAAATGAGTATCCGAAATAAAATAAGTTTTCTTCAATTTAATTTTTCAATTTTTTGTTGGTAAATAACTCTTTTCAAAATACGATTTTCTGGGTCAAGGATGACCTGGTTAATTTTTTTCGATGACCTAAAACTGACTATCTGCTCACCTTCATTGACAAGAAAGAAGTTCTTTTCAGAATTATCCTCAAAGATTACCTGTAATTTTAAATTAGCTCGAAATCTTTGTCCTGATTGAATTTGTCTGATCATTACACTGCAAAGATAATCAATCTCTTTTTTTTCTGAATTGTACTTTACTTCATAGACAGGCATCGCCGTCTCTGAATAAAGCCATTGATTAAAAAACCAGTTAAGGTTTCTACCAGAAATTCTGTTGCATATCGAAATAAAATCTTCGCTACTTGCAGAAAGAAATTTATACTGCTCCAAATATTCGCTAATAATTTTGAAAAATTTTTCATCACCAACTTCATCTCTCAACATCTTTAAAATCCAGGCACCTTTGTCATAAACCGTTTTTGAAAAAACAAATCCTTTGTTTTTATAAACACTTCCATAAAAATACTCATCAGGTAATTCAATTGAACCCTCCTCATCTGATGATTGATAAGCTAAATTTTCAAAATAAGTTGCAAATCCCTCATTTAGCCAGATATCTTTCCATGTCTTGCAGGTCACATAATTCCCAAACCATTGATGTGCAAATTCATGAGCCTGTAAAGAATATTCTGAGTAAAGTCCTTTGAATGCCATTGAACTAATTGCACTTCTTGTTTGATGTTCCATTCCACCAAACGGCCAGGTGACTTCAACGATTCCATATAATTCTTTTTTGAAAGGATAATCGCCCAAATATTTTTTAAGTCTTTCGTAAATCACTTTTAATAATTCTAAATCGTCTTTTGCTCTTTCAAAAGATTCATTGAAAACGAAATGTTCATATCTTAATGTGTCTGAAGATTTATAGTCAACATAAATATCTTTAATTACTTTATATTTTCCACCAGCGACAAATAAAAGATAGTGATTAACTGGATAAATTGATTTGTATTTGAAGTATCTGAAATTTTCATTTATCAAAAATGAATCTACCAGAATTCCATTTGAAACGGAGACTAAATTTTTTGGTGTGATTAATTCTACTTCAGCAAAAAATTTATCTGAAGGATCTACTTTAGAGATGAACCAGTATCTGGAAAAATTTGGTTCACTCAATGTATAAAAGTGATTTTGCTCTTGGTCAAATATGAATCCTTTATAAAATTTATCTTCGAAATTAAATTCATAATCAATATTGATATTCAGATTATCTCTCATTCCCATCGGAGTTCGTACAAAAAGATAATTATCTTTTTGAAAAAAGAATAAATTACCAGTAGAATTGAAAACTCTTTTTACTTGGATGTTTTTTCCACAATCGAAAATAGTATAATCATGAAAATCTGGTTTAATAATTCTTAAGTGTAAATTTTCCTGACCATAAACTTTCTTTTCGTCAGGATTAATAACTAATCGAAGGGTTATATTCTCAATATCATAAGTAGATTTTCTTGATTCGTATTTATCATCCAGGTCAGCTTGAAAAATAAACATATTAAAACTATCCTCTATGAAACCAGTTATTTCCTTACCAGTTAAGTCGAATTCAATCATTCCTGGTGTGAAAAATTTGAGATAGAGAAAAACGATTGAATTCAAAAATATAATTGCAATAAACCTTAGCATAAGCTCAATTTAGAATTAATTAAGATGTTTTTGTATTTAATCAAATAAATCATTTGTTTATTATAAAATATGAAATTATTGAATTTGTATTTACAACACTTTTGATTTTTAGTTTCTCTTTAAATATGCTTTTTGAAAGCGAATTTCAAATTACTCGTTAAGACTTTGAGAAGATTACAAATCAACTTTCTACAAAGAAATTCTATCATTAACTTTGAGAAATTTCAAATTATTTAAAAATAGAATAAGGAGTTTCCACATGGATATTAAAGCAATTCAATCAGAACTTAAAAAAGCAAAAATTGATGGCTGGTTATTTTACGATTTCCACAATAGAGATCCTCTTGCTTATAAAATTTTAGGACTTGAAAATAAACACACAACACGAAGATGGTATTATTTCATTCCAGCAAAAGGTGAGCCGAAAAAACTTGTCTCTGCAGTTGAATCAACTAAATTGGATTTACTTCCAGGAAAAAAATTTGTTTACCTCCCATACGAAGAACAACATAAACTTTTGAAAAAAATTCTTGGCAATTCAAAAATAATCGCAATGCAGTATTCACCTAAAAATAATATTCCTTATGTCTCATTAGTTGATGGTGGAACAATTGAATTAATAAAAAGTCTTGGCTATAAAATCGTTTCATCAGCAAATTTGATTTCAATATTTGAAGCACTTGTAGATGAAAGAGGTTACCAGCTTCATAAAGAAGCTCAAAGAGATATTGACGAAATAAGAAAACTTGCCTTCAATAAAATTAGAGAAGCCATTAACTCCAATCAAAAACTGACTGAGTATGAACTTCAACAATTTATAATGGAAAGATTTAGTGAAAAAAATCTTTACACAAATGCAGAACCAATTGTTGGGATAAATGACCATCCTGCAAATCCTCATTTCGAGCCAAAACCAGATGGTTATTATTTCAAAGAAGGTGATATGGTTTTAATTGATTTATGGGCAAAGAAAAATGTTCCGGGTGGAATTTACTATGATATCACCTGGGTTGGTTATGTTGGTTCAAATCCACCAGAGAAATATCTTAAAATATTTGAAGTTGCAAAAAATGCTCGAGATACAGCAATTAAATTCATTCAGGATAATTTAAGTAAAAAGAAAAAAGTTTATGGCTGGCAGGTTGACGACGCCTGTCGAAATGTAATCAAGAAAGCTGGTTTTGGTAAATATTTTATCCATAGAACCGGTCATTCAATTGGTGAAGAAACTCACGGAAATGGTCCCAATATTGATAACTTAGAAACTAAAGATGAAAGAGAGTTAATGCCAGGTTGTTTATTCTCAATAGAACCAGGAATTTATTTACCAAACGAAATGGCTGTAAGAACTGAAGTGAATGTTTACATTCACAAAAACTACACAGCCGAAGTTACAGGAGAAATTCAAACAGAAATGATTTTAATCTAAAATAAATTTCGAGGTGAACTGTGAATACAAAATTCAACTGGACTATTCTAAAACAAAAAACAAAAAGTACAATAAATGGTTTTCAAGGTCCTTTCTGGGTTGCAAACATAATGGAACTCTTTGAACGAATTGCCTACTATGGTCAAGCAACTATTCTCAGTGTATTTTTAAGAGATCATTTAAAGTTTGATGAAGTGACAGCGGGAAAATTATCATCAGCTTTTGGTGGTTTAATCTATTTCCTCCCGATTTTTGCAGGTGCCTTAGCAGATAAATTTGGGTTTAGAAAATCCTTCTCGTTTGCTTTCTCTGTTCTTGCAATTGGATATTTTTTAATTGGCTCCACAGGAATGACTGCATTCAATGAAATTTATTCCGGTTTTGATAAGTTCTTCTTGTTACTGGTGATTTTAATTTTCACTGCGATTGGAGGTTCTTTTATAAAACCCTCAGTTCTTGGAACAATTGCACTAACATCGAGTGAAGAAACAAAATCTTTTGGTTATGCAATTTATTACTGGTTAGTCAATATTGGTGCAGCACTGGGTCCAGCAATTGCATTTCTTGTTAGAGATAAATTTGGAATCGAATTCGTCTATGTTGTTTCGGCTGTGAGTTGTCTTTTGATGTTATTATCAACAATAATATTTTTCAAAGAACCTGAGGGTAAATCTTCACAGGAACAACCATCATTGATTCAACAAGTCAAAAACTTAATTCTTGTGATTACAAATTTTAGATTTATGACTTTTCTTTTAATCTTTTCACTTTACTGGATAATGTTCTGGCAAATTTTCATCATTGTCCCCTATTTTATTGTTGACCACATTGATAAAAATGCGCCTTTTGAAATAATTGAATCAATGGGTGCATGGTCAATTATCTTTTTACAATTGATTATTAATCGTATGACTAAAAATATTCCAACCATTCAAGCAATAATCAGTGGATTTTTCTTATCAAGTTTTAGCTGGATTGTTATGCTAATTAATCCTTCGATTCCAACAATAATTGCTGGCATTGTTGTTTTTTCAATTGGCGAGATGACGCAAGCTCCAAGATATTACGAGTATATCGCTGACCTGGCTCCAAAAGGTCAGGAAGCACTTTTTCAAGGATTTGCATTCTTGCCAATTTCAATTGGCTGGTTGATTGGAGGAACATTTGGTGGTTGGCTTTATAAATCATTCGGTAAAGTTGACGAAACTCACTCTACCCTCTTTCTTGTCTTATTTGGAATTGGCATGGTAGCTACTTTGTTAATGTTTATTTATCACAGGTTTATCAAAAGATTCGGATAAAATGTTTGATAATTATTTTGTCTTGAAAAGACTCAGTAAAGAATTAGAAAATGAATTAAAAGATTTTAAATTCTTCAAATCAATAAGCCAGTCAAAGAATGAACTTGTGACTGGCTTTTTTAATAACGATACTGAAAAGTTTCTTGTCTTTACATTCCAAAAACTTCCTCCATTAATTTACTTAAGGGGAAATTTTTCTTTTGCGAAAAAAAATTTTGCCGAGTTTTTTAATCTCCTTGAAGATGCAGATTTAAAATCTATAACAATTGATGATTATGAAAGAAACATCCGATTTAAATTTCAGAATTATGAGTTGATTTTTCTCTTTAGAGGAAATCATTCGAATGTCGTGCTGATTGATGATAAGAATTTGATAATTGATTGTTATAAAAAGAAAGATGAATGTTTACACAAGAATTTTAATCAGATTTATCCTGCATCAGAAATTGATTTGTCTTTTTTTAATGATGAATCAAAGTTTAATTCTCTATTTGAAAACCCCCCATCAGATTCAAAAAAATATTTGAAAATTATTGGAAGTACGCTGGTACTTGAAATTAAATACCGTGCTGAAAACTCAGGCAAAAGTTATTTCGAAATCTTTAAACAGATTCAAAATGAAATGATCGATTCTCCGCTTTTTGTTTATGATGAAATTATCTCCTTTTGTAATCTTTATCATCTGAATGAAAAGCCCTATCAATCAAATTCTATTTTCGATGATTTGAGTCGAGTTTATTTCACAATTCAAAAAAATAAAGATATTGAACAGCTCAAAGAGAAAATCATAAAAAAATTAAAAGCTGAATATGAATCTCATTTTAAAAAGTTACAATTATTAAGAGCACCAGAAAATTTTATAGACCGAACTGAAGAGTTCAGGCAAATTGGAAATTTAATTTTGATCAATGCAAATAAAATAAAGAAAGGTGACAGGTCTTTTAAGACAAGTTTTGAAGGAAAGAATTATAATATAAAACTCGATCCCACTAAAACTCCTTTCCAGAATGCAGAAGATTATTTTGAAAAAGCCAGGGAAGAAAATTCAAGATTAGTCTCATTAAAAAAATTAATTGAAAAGAACGAGAAAGAACTGGAACAAATAAAAGAACTAATTGAAGAAATCGAAAACACTATTGATAGGAAATATCTAATGGAATTTATTAACAAACAAAATCAACAATCGAAAGAAAAGGAAATTACAAGTCATTTTCGTCATTTCGTGATTAATGAAAAATATGATGTTTATGCTGGAAAGGACAATAAATCGAATGATATTCTTACAACTCAATTTGCAAAACCAGACGATTTATGGTTTCATGCAAGAGGTGTGAGTGGTTCTCATTTAATAATAAGAAGAGCAAATAAAAAAGAAGTTATTCCAAAAGATGTGATAGAAAAAGCTGCTTCAATTGCTGCTTTTTACAGCAAGGCAAAACACTCGAAACTTGTTCCAGTAATCTACACAGAAAAGAAATATGTAATAAAACGAAAAGGAATGCCGCCAGGAACAGTTCAGGTTCAAAAAGAAAAAGTTATCATGGTAGAACCAAAAATTCCATCACAAGATGGTGAGGATTAAATATGGAAAAAACTGTAAAGTTTTATGAGGGAGAAAAAATTTATCTCCGACCAGTAGAAGAAAGTGACTTAGAACTTTTCTATTTCGGAAGAAACAATCCAGATGTCAGAGAAACTCTCTTTTTATTTTTTCCAATGACTTATGAGCAGGTAAAAAATGATATTCAATTAATTTTGAACTCAAAAGAAAATCTTACATTTACAATCGTAGAAAAGGAATCGGAAATTCCCATTGGACAAACTTCATTTGTAAGGATTGATTATGTGAGCAGAATGGCAACATTTTTTCTTGCCATCTGGGACCCGGCTTACTGGTCTAAAGGTTATGGTTCCGAAGCCACACAGCTTATGGTTGATTATGGTTTTGAAATTTTAAACTTGAACCGGATTCAACTACATGTTGCTCTTGAAAATATAAACGCAATAAAAGCTTACGAGAAATGTGGTTTTAAAATTGAAGGAACTCTTCGTGAAGCTATGTATCATCATAATAGATATTGCGATTTTCATTTGATGGCAATTCTTCGATCTGAATTCTATGAAATGAAACAAAAAAAATTGAGTCTCGAATAAAAACAAAAAAATGGAGTTCCCATGAGAAATATTTTAAATTTTCTATTATCATTTTTAATTCTCTCAGTTCTATCAATTAATCTTTACTCTCAAGATAAAGAAGAACCAAAAAAGGATACGGTTTTCATTGATCAAGATTTTGAAATTAATGTAGACGAAAACATTGATAAAGATGAAGATTTCTGGGATTTCGAAGAATTCAAATTCCGGTTTCGAAAAGAATCTCATCCCTTCTTAAAATTTAAAGGTGGTTTAAATCAATTTGCTCATAAATCTGCTACTGAAAATTTCAGACAGACAGGAAACTTCGAAGTTCAACTTGGATATACTCGACGGTTAAGAAAATCTCGTAGTTATCTTGCTGCATTCAAAGATCGATATATAGGTTTTAGTCTGAATAACAACAATTTGTATAAATCTTCCAGAATTGAACCAAACGAATTATCAAACTATCAATTTTCAGTTGGAAGATCTGAAAGCTATGGATATCGAACAAAATCTCTTTTCATTTCCTTAGGAACTGGTGATGAATTTAACTGGACAAGAAATACATTCAATAAAAATTCCATTGGTCCTGATTCATTAATACTTGATTTTTACAAAGATGCTGTCCGATTTGGTGAAGCCTACAATTCAGAATTCTCATTTCAGCTTTTTGATTTTATCAGTTTACAGGCTAACTACAAGTATGGATTAATTTTTCCCCGTCATCTTTTCTGGAAACATCTCGGCAGTTTCGTAATCGAAGAAGTTACAAGAAATTTACTTGAGGATTATCTTGAAAAAGTTTTTTCAATGAGACCAGCAGCTGGTCCAGTTGTTAATTTTATTTTACAATCGAGTCTTAATTATTTATTCTATGAATTTAAGAAGGAAAGAATGAACTGGCCATTTAAGTCAGTACAACCTTTGACTTATGACATTTATTCGATTGGATTAAAATTCACTTTTTAATTAAAAATTTTTGCCCATTTCATTCAGCCTCGAAGGTTTCATAACCTTTCGAGGTTTTTTATTTTTAAATAATTAATGAACTCCTTGTAATCAAAAATGAATTCAAAAAAAAATCAGTGGAAAATCAAATGAAAAAATTTTTCCAGTTTGAAAAGTTGAATACTAATTACAAGCAGGAACTAGCTGCTGGTTTCACCACATTTATTACGATGGCTTATATCATAATTGTCAATCCAAAAATTCTTGAAATTGCCGGTATACCTTTTGGACCATCTCTTGTTGCAACAGCATTAACAGCTGCGATAGGAACATTTTTATTAGGAGTATATGCGAATAAACCATTTGCCATTGCACCTTATATGGGAGAAAACGCATTTGTCGCTTTTACTGTTGTAAAAGTTCTGGGATTCTCCTGGCAAACTGCACTCGGAGCAATATTTATCTCAGGTTTTTTATTTGTGATTTTGACATTAACAAAAGTCAGAGTCTGGCTTTCTAAAGCAATTCCAGAAAGTTTAAAAATAAGTTTTGCCGTCGGTATTGGTTTGTTTTTGACTTTTATTGGACTTAATGAATGTGGAATTATCAAATTAGGAGTTGAAGGAGCTCCAGTTAAAATAGGCAACATAAAACAAATCGAAATACTCTTATCAATCATTGGATTAATTTTAATGCTTCTTCTTTTAGTAAGAAATATTAAAGGCTCGATATTATTGGGAATTTTAGTTACAACAATTTTATCAATCATTCTTGGCTTGATTTCGTTACCAGAGAAAATATTTAGCTTACCTCCATCAATTGAACCAATTTTTCTAAAACTCGATATAACTGGTGCAATAAGCTGGGGATTTTTTTCTGTGATTCTGACAATCTTTATTTTAGATTTTCTTGATACACTCGGTACATTAATTGGACTTGGATATAAAGCCGAAATTTTAGATGAAGAAGGAAATTTTCCAGAGATTGAAAAACCGATGTTGTGTGATGCACTCTCAACATGTATTGCAGCACTTCTCGGAACCACTACTTCTGGAATTTACATCGAATCAGCAGCAGGAATTCAAGTAGGTGGAAAATCTGGCTTTACAGCTTTAACTGTTTCATTCCTCTTTTTACTTTCAATATTTTTTGTTCCCCTTGTTTCCATAGTTCCACCTTATGCTTACGGACCAGCATTAATCATAGTTGGAATATTGATGATGACACCGGTTGGAAAAATAAATTATAAGGATTTAACTGAGTTTATTCCTGCCATGATTGTAATTTTTTTAATGAGCTTCTCTTACAATATTGGTATTGGAATGACTGCAGGATTTATTTTCTATCCAGTAATGAAAATTTTCACTAATAGATTTAAAGAAGTGAAAGCTGGAATGTGGATATTGTTTATCTTTTCTGTTTTGTTCTATGTCTTTTATCCATATTAATCAGGCAACAAAATATTTAGATAGCCTGGTGATAATTGCGTTGCTAAGAATTTGCGTCGTCTCTTCAAGTGAATGTCTTTCTGTATTAATTATTAAATCATAAAGTGAAGGGTCATCAATATCTTTGTGGAAATAATGTTTCACATATTCTCTCCGTTTTTCATCTTCTCTCTCTATAAATTTCTTGGCCTCATCTTCTGAAAAATTAAAATAAGATTGTACCTGTTTAATTCTTTTTTTAAGTGGTGCAATAATCCTTATGTGGTAGGTATTATCCAGATTCCTGAGAATAATGTTTGCCGCTCGTCCAACTATAATACAATTTCCAATTTGAGCAAGTTGAAGAATTGTTTTTGTTGTTTTATAAACAAGTCTAATTGGTGAAGGATGAATTCCAAATAACTCATTCATCATTGAATTAAGAAAAGAATGTTTTTCCTCTGTATGGTAATTAGATAATTTATCTGGAAGGTTGTGATCTTCAATAACTTTTTCGATTAGATTTTTATCGAAAATCGCCCACTCCCTCTTTTTATTTTTTGATTTGGACTTGAGAATATCAAGCAAAAGTTCTGAAATTTCTCCTGCAGCAGCTCCTGTTTGTCTTGATATTGTAATACAGGGACCAGGCTCAACAATAATTTTTTTCTTGATTAGTTCCTCTTTTTCTCTTGAATGTGTTTCGATGTATAATTTAGCTTTTTCATAAGCCCCACTGACAAGCATTTTTATTCTCTCCTTTCCAATAGAAAAATAATAAAGGAATTGTTTAAGTTAAAGATGAATAAACAGGATTAACTTGCTTATCGTCAAATAAATTTTTGATTAAACTATCTTGAACCGAAATTGTCAAAATCGGTGATGAGATTCTTATGAGAAAAATTTATACAATTACTTACTTACTTATAATCTCAAATTTTTGCTTTTCACAAATGAGAGGAGTCAGAGGTTTTGTTTACGATTCGACGGAAAATAAACCACTTCCTTACGCCCATATAGTTTTATCTTCAATTCCATTAAATAATTTTCCGCATTACACCACAACGAATGAGAAAGGATATTTCGAGTTCAGACGGATTGAGCCCGGTAAATATTCCTTAGAAATTACTTTCATAGGATATGAGAAGTACATTGATACAATTCAGATTGGCTGGGGCGGTAAAAATCTCGACACTATTTTTCTCAAGCAGTCATTTATAAAAATCGGTGACGTTTATGTAACAGGCAAAATTCCACAGGTTGAACAAAAAGGAGATACACTCGAGTTTAATGCTGCTGCTTTTCAAGTTTCACCAAATGCTTCACTTGAGGACCTTGTTTTAAAATTGCCAGGAGTCGAAAAAGAAGAAAATGTAATTAAAGTTCAAGGAGAAGAAGTAAAACGTGTTCTGGTTGATGGGCGAAGATTTTTTGGTAACGATCCAGAAATTGCAATGAAAAATCTTCCAGCAGATATTGTTGAAAAAATACAGCTCTTCGATAAAAAAAGTGATCAAGCTGAGCTTACTGGTTTTGAAGATGACCAAACTGAAAAAACTTTAAATGTAATTACAAGAGTAGATAAACGAAAAGGATTTTTTGGAAAATTTTACGGTGGCTATGGTTCAACGGACAGATTTAACAGTGGAATTAATTTTAATTCTTTTAATGCAAATGAAAGATTTTCGTTATTAGGAATAGCTAATAATGTAAATCAATCAACATTTACTTCTGATGATTTGGGTAGCGATGAGCAATTCACAGCAATGCCAGTTGGTAGAGGTCCAAGAGGCAGAGGTGGAAGAAATCAGAATCCATTGCTCAATATTGAAATTCCAACAAGTGAAGGAAACAACGATATCTATGCATTTGGAATAAATTATTCAAATGTTTTTGCTGAGAAATTAGAAGTTAATGGAAGCTATTTTTATAATCATCTTAAAAATACCAACAATACAAAGTCAAACAGAAAATATTTGAGTGACCTTTCAGGGCTGGATCGTTACAACGAAACAATTTCTTCAGTGGGAAAAAATTCCAATCATCGTTTTAATTCTTTTATTGATTACAAACCAGATACAATGAATATTTTTAGACTTCGACCAGACATTCAATTCTTTACAAACAAGAACTTCACAACTTCAATTACTGAAAATTATTTAATCAATCAAACATTGCTTAATTCAGTTGATTTCAAACGAAACAATCAAACTGAAAATTTTGATTTGAATAATGACTTTGTTTACAGCTATCGTTTCCCTGAACCAGGGAGAACTTTTTCGATTGGGTTGAATACTTCATTTTCAAAAAGATTATCTGATTATGATTTGTTTTCCAAAAATTCTTCTTTCGTGGATTCATCTCTAATTATGGACACGCTTAATCAAGTCTCTGATTATGTTAATAAAAGGTTCAGTCAAACTGTTAACCTTTCATTTACAGAAAGAGCTGGAGAAAATAGTCTGGTCAGGTTAAGATTTAATCCCCAGTTGATGATAGAAAATAGAAGCAGAGATACTTATAAATCCGATTCACTTTCAAATAATTCACTAATTTTTGATTCCCTCTACTCCAGTTCATTTACCAATCAGAATTTAGCAATACGTGGCTCTGCATCTTATAGATACAATGTTGAGAATTTCAGTTTAGAAATTGATTTAATGTATCAATATCATTTGAGGAAAGGAATACAAAAATTTCCACGAAATTTTGAAACAAAGAACAGATTCAATGCAATTCTTCCTTCATTAGAAATTCGTTATCAAATATCAGATTTTCAGAGGTTAAGAATTGAGTATAACACCAGAGTTCAAATTCCGTCTGTATCTCAACTTCAGAACACAATTGATTTTTCAAATCCTAATTTTCTTCGAACTGGCAACCCAAATCTTGACAAAGTTTTGATTAGCAGATTTAGTATTAGATATTTTGTAACCAATCCTGAAGCAGGTCGTTTTAATTCTTATTCAATGAACGTTGCATATACAATTGATAATATTAGTAATAGCGTGATGGTTTTCACTCGTGATACAACTTTAGAGGGAAATATTTTTGTTTCTCGTGGAACTCAGCTTAGTTATCCTGTCAATGTAGGTAATTCATTAAATATTCTTTTTAACTCCTTAAATAGTTTCCGGATTTCCATTATAAAATCTAACTTGAGTTTTTCAACTTCATTTCGCTATACAAGGACTCCAAATCTTATCAGTGGAAAAGAGAACATTACATACCAGTATGGAATTGGAGAAAATATTGCCCTCAGTAGTGGAAATCCTCAACTTGATTACAGATTGAATTATTCTCCCGATTTTACTTATTCAATCAATTCATTGAATAGAAAAATCTCCCGAATTTTCATTCAAAGATTTAATTCTTCCATTAGAGCAAATATCTGGGATGAGTTTTATTTCAGCTCAAAACTCACATTCTACAAAAACTCATCATTGACTGCATCGAAAAATTCCAGTTTGATCTGGAACATCGGTCTGAGTTACTTATTCCTCACAAACAGGTCAGCTGAATTAAAGCTTGAGGTTATCGACTTACTTAATCAAAAGAAAAAATTAGAACGAATAATTCGTGAAGATTACTTTGAAGATAGAATTACAAATCAACTCGAACGATTTATAATTCTGAGCTTTTCATACAATCTAAGAGCATTTAAATAATTCTATTGATATCCACAAGAAAAAATTTATTCATTCCAGTGAAATTAGAAATATTACTATTAAACTTTATTCTGCCAGATCAAACAATCACCTTCACAAATTATCTTAAACCTTCGGTAATCTTTCCAGATAAGAGCTATTACTCAGAATTGCAAATGATTCACATTGTCTTAACTCATCAAGTGTTTTACAATTCATATAACTCATACAACTTCGTAATCCATCCATTATTGAATCAATTACATTTCTAACTGTTCCTTTGTAAGGCACCATTGTTTCTTCACCTTCAACAAAAACATTTTTCATTTTAACTCCAAAACTTGCACTACCTCTATATTTTTTCCAGAGCATTCCATTGTATTTAATTACTTCTCCAGGTGTTTCTTTAGTGCCAGCGAGCATTCTTCCAAGCATGACGGCATCAGCACCAAGGGCAATTGCTTTTGCAATATCTCCAGCATGTTTAATTCCACCATCGGCAATGATTTCAATCTTCAATTTTTTTTCTCGCTTTTTGATTACTGCATCCAGTATCGCTGATACCTGGCCGATACCAATTCCAGTTTGTACTGATGTTGTACAGACACTACCACCACCTATTCCGACTCTCACGGCATCTGCTCCCGCATTTTCAAGTGTTTCGAGTGTATCGCCTGAAGCAATATTCCCGATGATAATCTTCAGATTATATTTCTTTTTAATTTCTTCAGTTTTTTGAAGTACATAAATGTTGTTTGCATTTGCTGTGTCGATACAAATTATGAATTTCTTTTCTGCTAATCTTTCGATAATATTTTCTGGCGTATCTAAACCTATAGAAACAGCTTTAAGTCCTTCGATATTATTTTCATTACTTAAAACTTTTTCCAGAGATGAATCAAAGCGATTTAGAATTCCAAGTGCACCTAATGAATCCAGCTCTTTGCACATTTCAAGTCCTGTTACTGTATCCATTGGGCTTGAAACAATTGGTATGACAAGGTCAAGTCCTAAAAAATCATCTTTCAGTTCAATTAAACTTCTTGAGCGAATTTCTGAGATTGTGTTTGGTACCAGTGAAATATCATCATATGTAAGTGAATACAGAAATTGATTTAATTCTTCCTTTGAGTATACTTTCATTCTTAAATCTCCTTATTCAGATAAATAAACATTTCTCACCATCTTTTTTGAATCCCATGGAGCAGGTTCACCTCCAAGGTACTGATGAAACCATTCAAGATGAGCATTATAATACAAAGGCATTGATTTGACAAAATTTGGCCAGTGACCATCATTCTTAAAAATGATTAGGCGAGATGGAATTCCTCTTCTCTGTAAGTCAGTGAAGTACATTAAACTCTGATTATATGAAACTCTGTAATCTCTTTCACCAGTGATAATTAGAGTTGGTGTTTTAAACTTTTCAACATAATTAGATGGAGAAAACTTCTGATAAATTTCTTTTGATTCCCAGGGTGTACCACCAAGGTCCCATTCTGGAAACCACAATTCTTCAGTTGAGCTGTACATTGACCTTAAATCATAAACACCCATCATTGAAACCAGGCATTTAAATCGATCAGTCATTGCTTGAAACCAGTTCATCATATACCCGCCATAAGACCATCCCATTGCTCCCAATCGTTCTTTATCAACAAATGGGAATTTCTCAATGTCATCTACTACAGCCATTAAATCTTCAAAAACTTTTCCACCCCAATCTTTTGAAATTTCTTCAGTGAATTTCTGTCCATATCCTGTTGAGCCTCTTGGATTTGGAAACACAACAATGTAACCTTTCCCCGGATAAACCTGCCAGTCACCACGAAATGCATCCATCCATTGAGATTGTGGTCCACCGTGAACATTTAATATAACGGGATATTTTTTATTTGGATCAAAGTTATGTGGCTTAACCATGAAATAGTGAATTTTAGTCCCATCTTTAGATGTAGCCCAATAACTTTCAGCTGGTCTTATATCAACTTCATCTTCAATTTTTTTATTGTCAAAAGTCAGTCGGGTTAATTTTCTTGATTTCAAATCATATTCATAAAGTGCAGAAGGTTCACCAGTAGATCTTCTAATTAAAAATATTTTTTGTTCATCATTTGAAACTGTAAAATTATCAATGGCATTTGCTTCAAGTATTTTAGAAATTTTTCTTGTTTTTATATCAATCTTGTAAATCGGTGTCCCACCTTTCTCTTCAGCAGTAAAATAAATTGATTGAGAATTTTTGGACCATTCAAAATCGTTAATCCAGTTATCGAAGTCACCAGAAATTATTTGAGAAGTTTTATTTACTCTATCGTAAAGTGCCAGCTGGAATAAATCTGATTCGTATCCTGGTTTTGATTGTCTTCGATATGCGATATATCTACCATCAGGTGAATATCTTGGTGAACCATCCCAGGCTAAATTCTGCTGAGTTATATTTACTGTTTCAAGTGTTTGAAGATTAACAATCCACAAATCTGAATTAGTTGTAACAGCCTGTGAGATTGAACTTGATTTATCTCTATTTGAAGCAAAGCACAATTCTTTTTCATCTGGAGAGAAATCATAATTAGTCATTCCACCAAGAGAGAAAACAGGACTTTCAAAATCACCCGGCGTTATATCCTTTAATTCTTTTGTTTCTGTATTTAATACAAAAATGTGAGACCTTCTACCTTCTGAGTACTCATCCCAGTGTCTGAATAATAACTCATCAGCCAGAACTGCTTGAATTGGTCCTTTCTCGATTTTCTCATTTGTCACTTTGTTGCATTCATCATTATCACCACATTCTGGAAAGACCTTTGTTGTAAATGCGATAAATTTACCCGATGGTGAAATTACCAGGTCACTAATTCCTGTGGAAATATCTGTCAATTGAACTGGATCACCTCCCTGAAGTGATAACTTAAAAATTTGAGTTGAACCAGTCCTGGTAGATACGAAGAAAATATTTTTACCATCTGGTGAAAATCTTGCTTGAAAATCGGCTCCCTTAAAATGAGTTAGTTGTCTAAAAGATTTATCCGATAAATTCATTAAATAAATATCAGAATTTGACTTACCTTCTTTTAAATTATATGAGGTTAATGTATATATGATTTTATCATTTTGAGCTGAAAGATTTATATCACTAATGTATTTTAATCTATAAAGATCCTCAATTTCAAAATTTCTTTTTTGAGCGAATAATGAAGTGATAATCAAAACAGAAATTAAAAAGTATTTCTTCATGATAAACCTCTTTTTTATTTTTAATTTAATCACATCTAAATTAGTAAAAATAAATTTATCTTTAGACATTATTAAAATGAGGTTTAAATGAAAAATTATTTGTTTGTTGCCGGTGGTTCTATGCTGGGAGGAGTGGCGAGATATTTTCTGTCAAATTTTGTTTATAAATTTTTAAATCCAATTTTTCCTTATGGAACTTTACTGGTAAACATTACAGGCAGTTTCTTAATTGGTTTAATCTTATTTTATTTAGATGCACAGAAACTAATCAGTTCTGAAACCAGAATCTTTCTTACAATTGGATTTTGTGGAGGACTGACAACTTTTTCTACATTCACTTATGAAACTTTTCAATTACTGAGAAACTCGGAATACCTTTTAGCCTTTATAAATGTCGGAACTAATTTGATTTTCACATTCATTGCAATCCTGATTGCATACATCATTTCACAAAAATTAATTTATTAAGAGGTCAAAATGGAATTAAATCGTGAAGCTAAATTATTGAGAATTTTCGTAGGTGATTCAGATAAAATAGGTTCAATTCCTGTTTATGAGAAAATAGTTTTAGAAGCAAAGCAGAGAGGACTGGCTGGTGCGACAGTTTTCAAAGGCTTTATGGGATTTGGTCAATCAAGTAGATTGCACACAAGTAAAATTCTTCGCCTCTCTGAAGACCTTCCAATTATAATTGAAATAGTCGATGAACTTGAAAAAATAGATAAATTCTTACCAGTCCTCGATAAAATTTTTGAAGAGGCAAATTGTGGTGGACTTGTAACAATTGAAAAAGCTGAGGTAATCAAATACACAGGTAGAAAATAATAGTTAAGTTGAAGCTATTTACGTTAATCCAGAATCTTACTTAAAAAATATGGCAGCATTTTATTCCACCAGGGCCAATCGTGATTCACATCAAATCCCCAAAAATCTACCCAGGCATTAATCCCCTTCTGTTCTAAAATACGCTTCAAAGCAAAAGTTTCTTGAATCATCTCATCTTCCCAGGCACCTTGACCACAAGCAATAACAATTTTACTCTGACGATACCAGTTAATTAAGTTTTGATCATTAAGATTTTGTAAAAAGTGTAAAGGTGAATTAAAATAAACATAATTATCGTAGTAATCGCCGACAAACATTTTAAGTTGATATATCCCACTTAGAGCAATAACACCATCAAAATAATATGGATGACGAAAAAAGAAATTTGCTGCATGATAAGCTCCCATACTCGCACCTGTGACAAAACATCTTGACTGTCCGTCATGATTATGACATTTAATAAAAGGTATGACTTCATTTGTAATGTACTGATGATACTGCTCGTATCTTTTACCTCGTTCGAATGGATGAATAAACTGATTCGTCCAGGATTCCCAATCAATACTATCAACCGAAAAGACTTTTATTTTACCATTCTCAATAAAATGAGCAATTGAATTAATCATTCCAAAATTTTCAGCATCGTAAAATCTTCCATCCTGACATGGGAAAATTATTAACGGTTTTCCAGAATGACCGTAAACCTTCAATTCCATTTCTTTGTTTAAGTTTGGGCTATACCATTTATGATATTCAACATTCATATTATCACCACATTTTATGAATAAAATCTATTGCTTCTTCAATCTGACCGAAATCTTTAGAACGGATTATATAACAATAATCACCAAGGGCAGAACTTAGAACTGGACTAATTGGTGAATGCATCACTATAATCTGACTAAAAGTGTGTAAGATTTCTTCATGAGAATGAACATAATTCTTATTAAATTTTCTTCCAATGTAACAGACAAAATATTTCCTCTCGTAATTCTGAGTAAATTTATTTGTAGCGACTATACTTGCATACTCACGATAAATATCAAAATCGCAGGCATAATTGAACATATCAAGAGTAAAACCACCTGGAGGTCTCATATTTACTTCGAGGGCATACCACTTTTGATCTTTATATCTTCTAAAAAATTCAAAATGAAAAAACCTTTCTTGAACATTAAATACATCCACAATATTTTTCCCGATCTGGAATAAGTCTTCTGGGACATCAATTAAAGAATGATAAAAGATATGCAAATCATCATTAACAGTTTCCATAATTCCCCGTTGATATTTATGAGATGTGAAGAAAACAATTTTTCCGTCTTTATCAGTTAAACCATCAAAAGAAAATATCTCTCCTTCGATAAAGTCTTCAAAGATGTAATCTATATCTGGTTTATTGTTGAAGAAATAAATCAAATCATTTTCATTTTCCAGTTTAAAAGTTTGTGCAGCTCCAACACCTTTGTCAGGTTTTGCAACAACTGGATAACCTACCTCACTGACGAAAATTTTTGCATCATCTAATGAATTAATCACCTTCCCTTTTGCAACATTTGCTCCAGCTTTAATGAATAGCTCTTTCATCCTTGATTTATTTTTATAATATTCAATTTGTTCAATTGTAATACCTGGAATATTAAAGTCACTTCTCAATCGTGCATCCTGTTCTAACCAGTATTCATTGAAAGACTCGAGACGATTGATTTTTCCATATTTAAAAATGAAAAATCCAATTGCCTTTACTAATTCCTCGTAATTGTGCAGGTCACTAACTTTATAATATTCAGTCAGGCTGTATTTTAATTCTGGTCTAAGTCTCTCGAAATCTTCATCGGCGATACCCAAGACATTAAACCCAAAACTTCTTAAGTGAGGTATGAAATTGTAATAATTCACTGGGAAATGAGGTGAAATAAAAATATAGTTCATATTTCCACTCCACTAAAATTAACTCTACAAGTAAATAGAAAAGTAGTTTTTAAATAAAAATTAAAAACTAATTAAAATAGTCCAACAAAAAACTTATTACTTAAGATATAAAATCTTAATCGTTTTATTGAATTCTTTAGATTCAAAACGAACAAATAAAACTCCAGATGATAAATTATATTTAGACCCATCAAAAACTAATTCATAATAACCAGCTTGTTTTTCTTCATTGATTAGTTCCGCTATCTGCTGGCCAAGAATGTTATATACCTTTAGATTAATTTGACCTGATTTCGGCAACGCAAATCTGATTTTTGTTTGTGCATTAAATGGATTCGGATAATTTTGATATAACTGAAATTTTTCTGGAATAGTTAAATCAACTACATCACTGGTTCCAGTATAATTCCTTTTACCGGGAGTTAGAATATTTCTTTGTGATGGATTTCCAGGGTCATCACCTGTGAATTCTCTGGATGGGTCAACAATCCAACCACCACTACCAGGTTTATCATCACCTACATTTTCATCAATTCCATTATCATTGTTAAAATTATTCAATGATGAAAACGCAAATATTGCACCATCATCATCGCCAATTCCGACGAAGGGATTAATAAATTGAACTCCATCATTTGCAACACCAAATGAAGAAGGAGTCACATCCGAACCTTCAGATATAAAGTCTACTCCAATATCATCCGAATAAGAAATTAATTTATTGGGATGAAGTAAAACTAATCTGTCATTTAGAGTTCGAATACCAAAACCTGGATCATAATTTTTATCGAGATTTCCATTTCCATAGTATAAAATCATTGTACTATCTGAATAATCTAAATCATCTTTAAAGAAATAATAATCATTGGATGGATGCTTCTTTAGAATCAACAATATGTGCGTTCCTTTAGGAATATTGCTCAGTTGTGGAATATTTTTAAGAATAACTGAACCTTCATTTAAATCAGTTGAGTCAAGTTTAGTTTTGGTCGAGTTATTTGTAATTCTCCAGTTTCTCAAATCAACACCACCTTCTTTTGTGACAAGAAGCTCAACCCAATCCCCATAAATTGGTCTATTTCCAATTGAAGAATAATAGGTTCCATTATCGTTAAGCCAGTACTCATTGATAATCACATCATTAGGTTGAATTGCCACTGGTGAAGTATCTTCAATAAATACTGGTTCAATAACAAAGTCCCGATTTACAATAGTTGTAAAAGATTGAGTTTGAGGTAAAGTTGAATCACTCCAATGAGAGAATTTATATCCAACACCCGGCTGTGCAGAAACTGTGATTCGCATTCCATTAAAGTATTTTCCACTGAAAGTTTGAGAATTAATTTCAAGATCATTTATAAAAACTTTTCCTCGAGCTGGATTTAAATTTACACTTATATTATTTAAACCATTAAAGCCAAACTTTTGTATCGTATAATTTCGTAAGCTATCAACTCTCGAAAGAATAAAATATCGAACTGTATCTACATTAGCATTCCAGGTTGAGTATGAACTACCCCATGTAGAAATCTCGAAATTTATATCATTAATCAGATGCATTTTCAACGAATCTAAGATTGGTAAAACATTTGAGGGTTGAAAAGCTGTATTTAACAAATCGGTAAATCGAGAAATAAATTTTTCTTTAAACTTGGAATTACTGAAAAGTCTTCGTGGAAATCTTGTTCCTTCAACAAGGTCTTTGTAATCATAATAAAGTAGATCGGTACGAACTGTATCTCTCAATGCCCATTCAATTGTATTTAATGGACCGAAACTATAGCAAGCATATCCCTGGTCAGTATCCCATAAAATCCATTTCCATTTACCACCCAGACTATTTCTCGCAAATATTTGATTATTATGAGGCCAGTCAAAATTTCCTGAATATATTTCAAATGCGAAATAATTGATGTAATTATCTATGTCTACTCGATCTTCAACAAATTTGAATTGTATAGAATCAAGTTGGGGTTTGTTATAAATAAAGCTCCAGATTGAATCCCAGTTTGCCGAACTACCAAGTTTTTGATACCAATCTTCTCTTAGTTCTGGATATTTAATCCCCATATGTGTTTTTAGGTAAAGTGAGTCAATATGTTCTCTAATATTATAAATCCCAAATGGTTTTCCATTTAGATATAGTCTCACATAGAAACCATGGGAAATAAAACCTCCATATCTCGAAAATAGATTTGCTGTTAATTGATCCCTAAGCAAAGTCCATCTTGGCGAGAGTCTTGGCATATCATTAGAACCAGACCGAATAACGAACTGGTCAAAAATGCGGGAATCTACATCTTTAAATAAATTATAATCTAATACTGAATAACCATATTGCTTCTTGAAATGAATTCGGAAAGATTTTTTTTCTTTTGGTCTCGACCATCCCCCGTGTATTCTCAATCCTCCATCGATTGAAAATTTATTTATGTTGTTTCGTTCAAAAAATTCTAAAGTGGAATATCTTTCCCATCTATCACCAGTCGAATCATAATTAACATATATACCTGAATCGGGTGAGTAAAGATTAGCAGGGTCAGTAACTATTGACATTATAGGTAAGTTACCTGATGGAGAAATAAAATATGATCGAGTGGCAATTTTACTTTGAGGTCTTCCACTTAAATAGGCAATTGCCCTGATAACTCTATTTGAATCTATCAATACCGGTGAAGTATAAAGATATGAATTTGTCGATGGATGAGAGCCATCAAGAGTATAGAAAATTTGAACTCCATTAACAGGATGTGAAAGTGTCAGAGAAAAAGGAGAAGAATAAATTCCAGAAGGATGAGAAAAGTTTGGTGTTGAGAGTGGTAATAATGAAATACTATCATTCGATTGTCCAGGTGTTGGAGAAACAAAAATTTGCCAGCTGGGACTACCATCAGGTTTTCTACCAAAGCTCCGATCGGCTGTTTGTTGTCCAAAGGTAATTGAATCAATAAAAATTCTATTTGGTGAACTTAATCCAATAAATTCACCAGAACCTGACAAAGCAAAATTTGTATGAATAAAATCGCCAATGATCGTATCTCGATTAGATGCCCATATAATTAAATAACCTTTTGCTGGAATTTCCACGTTTCCAGTAAAAACCCATTTGTAAGGATTAGTTACATCATCTGTGAGTCCAAATCCAGTTAAGTCTACGGGAAGATTACCAGCATTATAAATTTCAATCCAGTCTTCGAAACGATCAAAATTATCTTTGATTGTTGAATTATTTAGAGCCATAAACTCATTAATATATAGTGATTGTCCAAATATGTTTGATACAACAACTAAAAGCGTTAACAACTTAAACTTCATTTTTCCTCCAGAATTCATCTATGGTTAAGATCTTCTTCATAAGATCCAAGAATTTTTAGAAAGTTCGAAATTTCTCTAAGATTTAATAATGCATTCTTACATTTTACTTCATCAATGGAACCACGAAAATCAAGGTAGAAATAATACTCAAAAGGTTTTTCTGGAATTGGACGTGACTCAATTTTTGTTAAATCGATATCTCTCAAGGCAAATACACTTAAAGCCCGGAATAATGCGCCAGGAAAATTCTGTAGTGTAAAAACAATTGAAGTCTTGGGATTTTTCTCAGGTTTTTTCTTTTTTGATGAAATAATTATAAATCTTGTAATATTAGCCTGTGTATCTTGAATATTCTTTTTAAGAATTTTCATTCCATAAACTTTCGCTGATATTTCTGATGAAATTGCAGCAGTATCATAAAGATTTTTTTCTTTGATTAATCTTACACTTCCAGCTGTATCATAACTTAATTTAATTTCCACATTTTTTAATCTTCGTAAAAATTTCTGACATTGCTGTAAAGCAGCTGGATGTGAAATAATTTTCTTAATATTTTTTAGTTGAGTACCCTTCAGTGAAATCAAATGTTGTTTTACGATTAAATTAATTTCACCAATTATGAATACATTATATTTTAACAATAAGTCATAATTTGAATGAATGCTTCCTATAGTTGAATTTTCAATTGGAATAATTCCAAATGAGCTTTTCTCTTTAATTACATTTTTGACAACTTCTTCAAACTCTTTGCAAGGAATGCCTCTACTTTCAAAGCCAAAGTATTTCAACCCTGCTTCTTCAGAGAATGCACCGTGTTCACCTTGAAAGAAAAATTTTTTAATTGACATCTTGAAATTCAAATTATTGATAATTAAATTCAATTAGAAAATTTACTGATTAAATATAATTAAAAAATGAAAATGAACTCAAGACTTTCAAACAAATTTTACTTTTACTTTTACTTTAACAACGGCTACACGTAACCGGTAGTTATCAGTCTTTTACACCCCTTGCTGGTAACTGCCGGCAAGGGGTTTTTTAGTTTAAATAATTTCAATTAATCGGAGGAAATATGATCATAATAATGGAAACAAATTCAACACATGAACAAATAGAAAATGTAATCGAAAGTGTAAAAAAATTAGGCTTCAGACCACATCTCTCTTATGGTGAAGAGAAAACTATCATCGGAGTGATTGGTGATGAAAGACAAATAACTGATTCTTACTTTAAATCGTTGCCGGGAGTTGAGAATGTAATTCCAATCCTAAAACCATATAAACTTGTAAGTAGAGATTTCAAAAAAGAATCAACCATTGTTAAAGTTGAAAATGTACTTATAGGAAATGGACATCGTGTTGTTATTGCAGGACCCTGTTCAGTTGAGAATGAAGAACAGATTATAAAGTCAGCTCAGATAGCAAAAAAATACGGGGCAAATCTTTTAAGAGGCGGCGCTTATAAACCAAGAACAAGTCCATATACTTTTCAAGGACTGGGAATTGAAGGATTAAAACTTTTGCAACAGGCTAAAAAAGTTACTGGGCTACCAATTGTTACAGAAGTGATGGAAGTTTCAGAAGTTGAAATTGTTGCAGAATATGCAGATGTTTTACAGATTGGAACGAGAAATATGCAAAATTTTAGACTCCTCCAGGCGGTTGGTAGAATTAATAAGCCAGTTCTCTTAAAACGTGGAATGTCAGCAACATTACAGGAATTTTTAATGAGTGCTGAATATATTCTTTCAGAAGGTAATTATAATGTGATTTTATGTGAGCGTGGAATTAGAACGTTTGTCGATTACACCAGAAATACACTTGATTTAAATATCATACCCGCAGTGAAAAAACTATCTCATCTTCCTATAATTGTTGACCCAAGTCACGGGACTGGTAAGCGAGATTTTGTTATTCCCCTTTCCCTTGCTGCCATTGCTGCTGGAGCTGATGGAGTTATTGTAGAAATGCATCCCGACCCGAATAAATCAATTTCTGATGCTGATCAAACAATTTCTCCAGAACAATTCGCTGATTTAATGAAAAAGATAAATGCTCTCGAAAGTTTAATTAAAACATGGAGTCAAAATGGCAGGTAATTCATTTGGACAGTTGTTTAAAATTACAACCTTCGGCGAAAGTCATGGAAAAATGATTGGTGTAGTAATTGATGGATTAAAACCAAATTTAGAAATCGACATTGATGAAATTCAGAAGGAACTCGATAGAAGAAAACCCGGTCAAAGTTCAGTTACAACACAAAGAAAAGAATCAGATACAATTCAAATTGTTTCAGGAATATTTGAAGGAAAAACAACAGGAACACCAGTTTGTATCCTGATCAAAAATGAAGATTATCGTTCCAGTGATTACGAAAACATCAAGGAGGTTTTTCGACCTGGACATGGTGGTTATACTTTTCTAAAAAAATATGGAATTTATGATTATAGAGGTGGTGGAAGAATATCTGGAAGAGAAACAGCAGCTCGAGTTGCAGCAGGTGCTATTGCCAAACAACTATTAATGAAACGCGGAATTAGAGTTTTAGCTTACACTCGTCAAATTGGTAATATTGAAATTGAAACTTTTAATGAAAATGAAATTGAGAAAAATCCTGTCCGCTGTCCTGACCCACTTGCTGCTCAAAAAATGATTTCACTAATTGAGTCTGTTAAAAATGAGGGTGATTCAGTTGGAGGAATAATTGAAATAAAAATTCGTGGGTTGAAAGCAGGTTATGGTGAACCTGTCTTTGATAAACTTGAAGCCGATTTTGCCAAAGCTTTACTATCAATTGGTGCAGTTCGAGGTTTTGAAATAGGCAGTGGATTTAAGTCAGCCTTAATGAAAGGAAGTGAGTGCAACGATCAATTTCGAATTAATCCTGAAACAAAAGAAATTGAGACCATAACCAACAATAGTGGTGGTGTCCAGGGTGGAATTTCGAACGGTGCTGAAGTAATTATGCGAATTGCTGTAAAACCGACTTCTTCAATCTCAAAGAAACAAAAGAGTGTAAATTATAAAGGAGATGAAGTCGAAATTGAAATTAAAGGAAGACACGATCCATGCATTTGCCCACGAATTGTTCCTGTAGCCGAAGCGATGGTATCTCTTGTTTTAATTGATCACATACTTATGCAAGAGCAACTTCAGAAAGAAATTGATAAGCTTGAAGAATTGAGAAGCCGAATTGATTTGATTGATTTACAATTATTACTCTTACTTCAAGCAAGGAATGATTTTGTAAGTCAAATTGGAAAATTGAAAAAGATAAACGGTTACGAGATTTATAATGAAGAGAGAGAAAATTTTTTGAAAGATAAATGGTTAAATTATGCACAAGAACTCAATCTTGATACTGATTACATCCAACAAATTTTAAAACTTATTATTGAACAATCCAGGAAAAAACAACAGGAATTTTTTGAATGAAAGCTGCTCTTATTGGATTTGGTAGATTTGGAAAATTATTTTATAAATTTTTTAAGAATGACTTTGACTTTCAGATTTACGACAAATACGAATATTCATTCAATCGTATAAAGCTTAAAAGTTTAAACGAGTTTGATAATGATGTAAGTATAATTTTTTTCGCTATTCCGATTTCATCGTTTTTAGAAATCTCTAAGACATTACGAAAAAAAATTAGACCAGGCTCTTTAATAGTTGAATTGAGTTCACTTAAAATTTATCCTCTCAAAGTTTTAAAGAAATATTTTCCAGAAAATAAGATACTTGGTTTGCATCCTCTATTTGGACCTGATTCTGTTAAACAAACATTAAAAGGTCATCAAATAGTTGTAGTAAATGAGTTTGAACTGGATAAACAAATAGAGTATACATTAAAAGCTTTTCTTAAGAAAGGGGTTGAGATTAAATACTTAACCTCAAAAGCACATGATGAATTAATGGCTTATACTCTATGCTTGACTCAATTTATAGGACGTTCACTTGGAAAGCTCAATCTACCAGATAATACAATCGGGACAAAAGGATATTTCGATTTATTAAATATCGTAAGAAGAACAAACAACGACACTCTTCAACTCTTTATTGATATGAATAAATTTAATCCATATTCACAACGAATGCGCAAAAAATTAATTCAAAGTTTTAGTGAGATTAATAAAATTATTGACTTGAAATAATTGTTTCGTAATTCTTATTCTAAGTTTAAAAAAGAAAAGGCTGTCCATCGACAGCCTTTTCTTTTGTTATAATACATTCTTACTTGATCAACAACGCTTTAATAGTTTTGGTATACTTCGGAGTTTCAAGTCTAATCAAATACATTCCACTTGCAAGATTTGATGCATTGAAATCTACACTGTAATATCCAACCTCTTGTTCAGCATTTACAAGTTCTTTCACCTTCTGACCAATTGCATTGTATACAACAAGTTTAACCTTTACTGGTTCCGCCAATGCATATCTAATCGTTGTGGATGGGTTAAATGGGTTCGGATAATTTTGCATCAAATCAAATGATGTTGGAACGGTTGCACCTTCAATCAAAATAGCTTGAATACTTGGATCAGAAATTGTGATTGGATGACCATTCTTCAAAACAACATTTAACAACGAACCATCCACTGCATCTTTTACACGATAGAAACCTTTTTCTGCATTGGTGATTGTCAATGTTACTGGATATTTAACAGCCTGAAATTCAATCTTGTGAGGATAATTATCTATTTCAACATATCTATCTGAATCAAATCTTACATCAAACATTGAAGATGGTGGCAATGGTGGTAAGTGATATTTTGTTTCATCAACCTTTTCAGCAAGATACAATTCCTGTGAAATTCCCTGAGCATCAGTAATTACAATCTTTCTCCAGGTTGGTTCAATATTTTCAACATAAAGTGCTTCTTCACCACCTTTTGAAAGCATCATCTTCTTCATAACCAGGACACCTGAATTATTTGTCTTAATCCAGTAACCTTCTCCTTTCTTTAGTGTAGTGGCTGCATAATATCTATTTTTGAAACCAAAGAAATTCGAAGCGATAATTCCAGATGGCATTGTATAAACATTTGTAGTTGGTATATCAATACTTAAAGTTCCAACCATATTCCATCCTGACATCACAGGAATTACAAGTGAATCTCTCTTTGGCCCAATTACTGTCGTCATACTATCTGCAGCAAATTTTAACCAATAACCTTTACCAACTTCGAGAGTATCTTTCACTTCGTAATCCTGCCCATTAAACCAGAAAGCATTAGAAATTGCGTTCGGGAATAATCCACCTTTTGACATATCTGATGCGTTAAGAGGAACTGAAACGATATTCCAGTTTTTCCTGTAAGAAATTGTTACAGTATCTGGTAACATTCCAGGATTGTATCCTTCAAATTCATCTGCACCAATATCTGGTGGAACTTGTCTCTGATCATAATCAATATCAAAACCAACCGGGACTGGTGTTCCACCTGACTCTAAATAAGTTATTGAACCTGGTACTATATGGAAATCTAAACCACCTACAAATGGAGGTTGCTCAATAAATGAATTTAAGTCCTGAACGGTTGAGTCTCTCCAGTCTTGTAGAGTTTTACGAGCACCATTGTAATAACCTACATTCGAGTTTGCTGGAGGTACATAAATAGCATTGTAGTTAGAAACTAACGCTCCACCAGCTTTATAAATAGCATAAACAACTGAAGCATCAACTTGAGAAACGAAGATATTATTTTTTAATTCAACATTAGCTGTTCCACCCATTCTAACGCAGGTCATCCTTCCAGAAGCCAGTTTACCCGGATTATTTAATACCAAAGTATTATGATAAACTTTTGCATTAGGAATGTTATCCTGGAACGATATCAGATCAACTGATGCAGGTATACCTGCACCGGTATGAGTATAGTCACCACCAATGAAATTATTGTAAATAGTCATTTCCGTGCCAGTCTGACCATTTAATGTACCAATTCCATAAATACCCTCTGTTCCTGAACTTGCCATCCTTAAAATCTGTATCTTATTATTAAAGATTTGTATCGATCCGTTATAATTGTTGAACAGAATTCCCCATCTCACATTTCCACTTGGCGGTGGAACTGTTCCTTTAATCACATTGTCCTGTATTTCAATAAATGAACCTGCCAGGAAGAAATACAAAGTTCTCATATGGCCATAAAGTTCATTGTAATAAATGAAGATATCTGTTGCATATGTACTTGTTGTACTAAATCCAGTTACTGAAATTGCATAAGCCGGTTGATATGTATCGTCCCCAATCTTACAATTATTTACAGTAAAGTTATTAGTTACACCTGAAGACTGACCATTTACATATATACCGCGTGTTGTTGTTAAAGCTGGATTCATCTTCAAGAATTTGATTACAACATTTTTAATCGTTATTGTATCTGCATTTCCAAATAATTGAATACCTATCCTTCCATTAAGACTATCATTCATTGCAATGGTTAAATCTCTTGTGTTTCCACTCTCAGAGTTAGAGCCATCAATTATAATATGACTTGCACCATTGAAAGTTATTCCTGTATACTGATTAGCACCAGCTGTTGATGTACAACCAGTAATTGTGATGGTCGGTGTCTTACCCGGTGCAGGTTTTATTGTTAATGGAGTTAAACTGGTGAGATCATTTCTATTTAGGACAAGATTTGCACCAACTTCATTTAAGTTGTCGTCAATTAAGAAATTAACAGGTCCAGATGCACCAAGAGTATCGAGAGCTTTAAATGCATCTGCCAATGTTGGGAAACCTTTGGGATTTGAGCCTTGTGGTATATAGTAATTTCCACTTAATGGACCAACTGCTGGATTTACGGTTAAAACACCAGAAACATAATTTGTCCCATCCCAGAAACCACCACCACCTGAGCTATAACCGCCATATCTGTAATTGCCCTGTAAATATTTAAATCTACTTGCATAATAATAAGTACCTGGTGCTAAACTTTGACCTACGTAAGCCATAAATTCATCATTATTCCCGACATCCATATTGAAATTAGCTGGTACCCAATTTGTCCAGGTTGAAGGATTAGTGTTTTCTGAATTAATGCCTATCCAAGCTTGTAGACCTGGAGTTGCACCTGAACCAGATGTAACACCATCAATCCAGACCTGTGCAAAAACCCAAGTTGAATCACCCACTGTAATTGTTGCATTAGGCGGCCATTGTAAATTACACCAACCAATATCTGGTAAAGCCTCAATTGCAAGACTGTCTAAAAACATATTGTTTCCATATGCACTTACAGCTCTAAGTATAATGTATTTTCCATTTCCCGCACCATCAGGTGGAATCATAAATGAATATAAATACCATCCATCAGCATCGACAACAGGATACAAAGATTTTGATCGGTTAATTGAGTCGATTAATGTAGCTCCTGTCAAATTAGGTTGATTGTTAAAATAAACTAAAATCCTATCAGCATATGTTGCGTATCCCCCATCTCGATACATATAAAATTTAAATCTAAAATTAGCATGTGGAAAATTAATTGGTGGGGAAATAAGTAATGCAGATGCACCCTCTGAAAATGAGTAACTATTATATCTAACCATTGCTGAACCAGATTTTGGCATAACTGTAGGGTTGGTTCCTGATGTAACTCGATCAAATAAACCAGAACCTGAGGCTTGTACATTTAACCACCCCCCGGACGGAAAAGTTGGTGCTTCCCAATCTTGAACATATGGAAAAGAGGTAATTGTATAATCAACACCAATACCGGATAGTGGAACATCTCTTGGAGAACCAGCTGCATTATGTGTTATGGTTAAATTCGCACTCTTCGAAGACGTAGATGTCGGTGCAAAAGTCACTCTAACAGGATACGACTGACCAGGGAATAAATAAATAGGATAAGTAATAATAGTATCTGTAGTTAAAATAAACTGTGAAACATCCATTCCTGTTAAAGCAATAGAGGTAATCATTAATACATTTGAACCTGTATTTGACAGATTGAAAGTTTGAGGTGGTGAAACAGTATTAATTTGCACCTCGCCAAAATCTTTAGAACTTGGATTCACAGTGAGAACAGGTGCTGTTACTAATTCATTTATTGCAAAATTATCTATAAATATATCATTATCTTTATTAGAAACTGTTGAAGAACCATAAAAAGCGATTTTAACCGAATTACTATTGTAATGAGCAGTAAGTGGAATGATCTCATGGCGACCATCAGGTGGAATAAAATCACTACTCGTATATAATTTTAAAATAGACCAAGTGTATCCATTATCAGTTGATGCCAAAACAGCCAGTGTATCATCAACACCAAGAGTATCCTGAGTTGTTAGTCCAAATTTTGTTAATGCTAAATCAAATTCTAATTGATAATTAGGAGGAGCAGGACCAAAACTTATAGTAGGTGATACAAACCAGTATCTAACACTGGTTCCGTAGATATTAATTCGAGCCGATCTATTTACAGGAGAAGTTACATTACCAAAATCATCAGGTACCCATCCCGAAGTTGTTGATGATAAATTAACTAAAGGGGAACTCAATAAACCGAAATATCTTCGCCAATTAGCTGGTGGCCAGAACGCTGAAAAATCCTGTAAAGTTGGTGGTGTCAAAGTAGCAGTCAGTGTTGATGGATTAACTGTATAAGCTCCTAAACCGTTGTTGGTTGCAAGTACATAAATTGTATAAGTTCCATCACCATTATCTCTGAATGCTACATCACCCGTACCATTAGTATTTGTATTATCACCTAAAAATGGTGTATATCCAACATTAGCAACTTGTGAATATCCACCAGTTACATCCAGGATAAATGCTCTTTCAAAGTAAGATGTTGTGGTTGTAACGGCTGTGGATGGTCCATATAAGAATTGAACTACAAATTCTCTTCCACCTGAAGAAAAATAAACCAGGGAGTTACTATTTGAAGGAACTAAATTTAGATCAGTAGCTCCAACCAATGCACCAGCACTTGATAATTGTCTCAAATTTTGTCCGTTACCATTTGTCCAGAAACCAGAACTTGTTGGATAAATTTTTGGGAGTGTACCCAAATTTGTAAAGCCACTAACTGTGATAACTGAAGAACTCCATGTTGTACCGCCATCCGTTGTCGTAAATTTGACTACATTAGCTCCACCTGACTGAGCGGCGTAAATTGCGACTGAATTATCTGAAACTGACCCAACTACAGTAAACAAATCTCCTAAACGATAGTCTGCTCCAATATAGTCAATAATTTGTACTGGAGACGCACTTTCATTACTCCACATATAAACTTTAAAAGCTGAGGTAGATGCACTCGTGGTCAAATTACAACCGAATATCACTCCATCCTGAGAAACTTCAACATCATTTAATGCGAATGTTCCCCCAGATATACCAGTAACATTCAAAATCCCTAGAGAATCACCATTTAAAGCGTTTAATATTAAAACTGTAGCTGGATTGTTTTTAATAACATACAATCTGTGTTTACCTTCCACATATCCATAAGCTAATCCTCTTTCACTATTTGAACCAAAGAATGCTGGCAGATTACCGTTTGCTTTAGACCTTTGCCATAACGGAGTAACCTGTGCTTCCACGACATCTAAAGATATGAATGAGATTAACACACTAAGAAGAAACATTAAGGAAAATTTTAAAAATTGTGATGTGTTTTTCATAACGAGCTCTCCTTTATTTACCCTTTATTTATTGATGACTCCTACTTGTTATTTATTAATGCTTTTAAGTAGTCGAGTCTTAACGATGCCCTTCTAATGTCTATTTCTCTCTCACCGAATCAAATTATCTTTATGTTATTTAAGATTTCTTTTTAAAATAATAACGAGCTTTACGTTACTATCTAACTAAACTTAATTTTCATTGCTCGAATTTTCAGATTGTTTTTCGCTGGCTTTTAATACTCTGATTAATGCTTTCTCAATCCTATCTGTATTATTTTCAATTGAAACAAAGCATTTAAGAGATTCTCCATAAGCAAGCGTAAAAATACCTGTTATAAATATAAATAACCCAGTTAAAAAGACACTTGCACCTCTACCAACACTAATTAAACTCGTTTCTCTCTCTATGCTTTGACCAATACCTACTAATATTGCAAATGAGCCACCCACAATCATTATCCAGCCTAATACTGAGATAAAATTTCCCAGTCCTCTTAGAAAGCCAAATTTCCCCTTAATTTCTGCATTTGAACTCATGATATTTACTCCTTATAAAATACTGGTTTAATTTATTTTATTTATTAGAAATAAATAAAAAATATTACCGATATCTTTTTGAATTGAGCATTGTTAAATTTAATACCAAAATCATTACCTATGAAATCGCGTGGTCCTATTCTATACTCTACAAAATTATGCGAATTAATAATTGTGCCAACTCCAAATGTTGCATTTTTTAACGATATTTTACCATAAATTTGAACACTGAAAGGTATTATTTCTACTGCACCAAAATATTTACCATTATATCTTCCCCCTCTTAAATAACTAGCAGTACCTCCAATATTAAGAAATGATAATCCAACACCGCTTATAATTTTTCTATCTACTACTGGCATCTTAATAATTAATTCAGAATTAATGTTAAGACCATAAAGATTAACCAACCCGGTATAATGTTGAATGGTATCAATCTGGTTATCAGGAAAAGCTAGATTATATGAAGAAGTAAAAAAACCTAATGTTAATTCTCTTCCTAAATTAAAAGTTAATCCTAGGCTGTTACCAAAGGTAAGCTCATCAATATTTGTTGTATTTTTTCGAGAACCAATAATTATTCCCCTTTGATATATTTCACCTAAATTCTTTGATTCTGGATATTTTATTGTAAGATTTGTCAAACCAACGATAAAATAATCACTTTTATCAAATGTCAAAGTATCAGACAATTTTCGATTAGCATATAAAAAATTAGTTATGTTTGTAAATAATAGATTTGAAAATGCGATTAAGAATAAAAAAAATTTAATTTTCATACCAACCTCCTTTTTTTGAACTTAATAACTAATATCTAACTATTCTAAATTTGAAATTCTATCAATAAACCTTTCCATCCATACCTTTCCAGCCTTTTTCAGTTTTTTCAAATAATAGTTTACCGGATAATTTCTCTCGCATTGAAGGATGTGCTTTCTTCAGACCAAACATATTTACTTCACCCCATCCAAATCTCATAGGTTTGTCTATCACTATACCAGGAGTTATACCGTCAAGAAATTCTTCTCTAACTCTATAATAACACTCCTCTAAAAACTCAACCTCAGCTTCAAATTCAATGCCGTAAAGCTTCACCCCCATTAATTCCCCTTCTTCAGCATTTAATTTTTTAAAATCAACAAGTTTTACTTTACCTTTTGTTTGTTGCTCAAGAAGATTTTCTAATACTGCTCGACCATCCTTATCAGAAGGTTTAGTTGAACAACCTGAAATAATTACTAAAAATATGAGTAAACTTAAGAATGAACTTTGTTTTAAGTTTGAAGTATTCATTTTATACCTCCATATTAATAGCTACGATTAAATAAACTGTTATACGTTCCTGTCCAATTTTTCATCAATACTTTTAAGCCTTTCAAAAATCTTGAATTGTATCAGAAGTATTTCACTAAAAATTCTGGAGAGAAAAGGACCGAGAATTATAAACCCAACACCAGCAAAAAAATCCAGGAAAGATTCTTCAGAAAAACTATTAACGATTAAAACGAACCCAAAAATGATATAAATTATAGAAGATATTACAAAAATATAGATTATAACTTTTGGAGTTATCATTTTATCAAAATTTAGAAATTGATTGAAATTTGATTGGTCCATTTTTAATACTCCTGTGATTGTTTAAAAAAAATATATTTCATTAAATAATATTCTTACATTTTACTCTCTTGCGGAAAATTTCTGGGAAATTTTTTTTAGATATTTCATGGGGAGTAATCAGAGGGAATGATTCTTTTACGTATATAAAAATCAATAAGATTTTCCGCAGAAATGAAAATTTTAAGAATATTATTTATAAAAATTAATAATAAAATGGAGTTTATTATGAAATCGAGAATTATTTTTACCAATCTCTTCATAATGTTTTTCTTTATCTCTTATAATTTTAATTTTCTCTATAGTAACAATTTTAATAGTGAACTAAGTTATTCTGTAAAGAATTATTTTCTCAACGAAGTTCCTTCATACATTAAAGGCTTTGAACCAGATCTCGGTGAGTTGGGAAATTTCGAAGGTAAAAAAGTTAGAGATGCCCTTTTTACCACAACTCATAATAGTATTGACCTCTACCAAAGAAGCGAAGGGGTTAGTTATATTTTAAATGACATGAAGAAAAATAGAAATCGGGTAAAAGGAAGATTTATTGAAACATCATTTCCACATAATTCTAACTTAAATGCTTACTCCACTCATGATTTATCTTTGAATAAAATTATAAACAAAATTCCAAATTCTACTTCATTAAATTTATTAGAAAATCGCGCACTTGGAAACTTTGTCAATTTGATTGGTGATGAAAAATGTAAGGGTTTTAGTTTTAGTTCCCCTGTGGATAGTGTGTGGGTTCTTTATGAACGTACTAATGGTGATTTATACCTTAAAAAAGTAGCTACTTCTTATAAAATTGAAACTTCAACATGTGAAACGAGTGGTGGTGAACCTTACTCCGATTACTCAATATCATTAAATTCTAAAATAAATGGGAAGTGTATTAGATATTTTCCGAGTTACTGGAAATTAAAGGAAGGTTACGTGCGTGTTTTTATGAAATTTATAAATAATGATTATTCTTTCAGTTTTTCTAATGTAGAATTAAAATTTGACTACAATGCAATGGTTTATAAATTTAAAATAACGGAATCTAAAGAAGGGGGAAAATTGGACTTAATAATTAATAAGAAAACTTTTAATATTTCAAACTATATCTATAGTTTTAATATAGAATATATACTTGATCTAAATGCGGATAATTATCCTGATTTTTTACTAGGAATATCAGATGAATTATTATACGAGGTTTATTTAATTCTTTCCCAAGGCAGCAAATCAATTGAAATTTATTATGATGAATTTTACAATTATCTACCGTGTGGAGAATAAAAAAATTATTAAAAACCATTATTAATTATCAAATAGGATAATAAATATTATATAAGTTGAGCTCAAATTTCTTAATTCTTAAATTGATAATGTGATAATGGTAAATCCCTTTTACCTAATTCTCTAAATAATTTTAATGCAGTAGTTGTCGAATCGTAAACTGGTATACCTGGATATATTTGTTTCGTCGATATTACAGATGCTTTTATAAAATCACCATTCACATTAAGATGAATTTCAATAATAGCTCCAATCCCATTGAGCCCATTAACATTAAAATTCCCATAGGTTAGAAAATTACCGAGTGAATATAAAATTAATTTTCCTTTGTAAACCTCAGCTGCTCTCAATACATGAGGTCCATGACCGAGTATTAAATCAGCCCCAGCATCTATTGCGCTCCTTGCAAACTGAATCACATTTCCTCGTTTCTCACCATAAAAATATTCCATTTGCTCTTTCAATATACTTGCTTTATTACCTTCACTTCCACCGTGAAATGAAACAATTACCAAATCATATTTCTCTTTTAATTCTCTAATAACTTTTTTTGCTCCATTAATATCGAGAATTGAAAACTTACTATTACCAAATCCGAATGCTACGATAGCTATTTTTTTATTTTTAACTTCTATAATTGCATAATCTTCTCGAGACGCATAATTTATATGTAAGCTTCTAAGCAAATCTTTAGTGTATTCATATCCCCTAATACCATAATCTAATGTATGATTATTATTAAGAGATACAACATTTAAGTTCAATTCTTTAAGTATTAAAGCAAGACTATCAGGCATACCAAATTCATAACAATTAATCGAATTTTCTTCATTTTTAAAAGTATCAATGTTATCAAATGCAAATTTACTATTAATTCTATTCTTACATTTAACTGGAGCTAAACTATCATTTACAAAAACTCCCTCAAAATTACAAAAACCAATATCGGCATTTTTTAAATATTCACCTATTGATTCAACAAATTCTAAACCACCTCTTGGGGGTAAAATCTTTGTTGGTGTATTGGAGCCTAACATTACATCACCAACTGCTTTTATAATTATTATCTCATTTTTGAGGCTTAAACCTGATAAAGTAAAAAATAATATAAAAAGTAACCCCAGACTAAATTGGTTCTTCATATAAAACTTTTATATTAAGGTGAGAAAAAAATTATTTATTCATCACTTGTTTCTGTGGTGATGTTCTCACTTCTTATTTGTGCAAGTTTTTTCGCCAATGAATCATTTATATCAAGTAACTCCATAATAATTAACCATTTTGCCTTATTAGAAATTTTTTCAAAATTTTCTGCGGTCAATATGATTGCAAAAAGTTTCTGAATATTATCAAGATTTGTAAAGTATTGAATTGATTGCTCATCCGACAATGACAATGAAAGGCCTTCTTTTGTAATTCTCAAAATTTTTTCTCTATCTAAATTCTCTAATTTGAAAGATAATTCACCTAATTCTTCTATAGTAACTCCAGCATTATTGATTGCTTCGAATAAACTAGCGGAAGAAATCTGATAAATCTGAACTATTTTTAATTCACTTCTTTCTCTTACTACATCATCTTTAATCTTTCTTTTTAATGAAACAGCAACAGGTTTTGCTTTTGTTAAAGGATAATTCGATATTATATCAGATAAAATTTGTTCTGCAACTATGTATCTATTCTCACTAATACTACTTTTTGCCTTTTCTAATAAACTGTTAGCTTCATCTTCATTTCTTCTTATTTGATTGACATAATTTTGATTTATTTCAATATTTGGTGATTCAGCGAATCCATCAGTAAAGCTGAGTATTAAAGGACTACCTGCTGGTATTTTATCAAAAAAATCCCTTATATCTATTGTCATATATCCCAGTTTATCAGTATAATAACTATACTTGTTTTTATTATTAATTACATATACAGCCTTCGATTTAATAGTGGCTGGAAAAGCATATTTAGTATCTTTATTATCAACAGAATCTATATTCCACGTTTCAACTGGAGTTTTTTTTACTATGGATGATAGACCGTATAAACCAGCAAACAATCCACCTAAAAAAGTCCAGAACTTTGAACTTGAATCTTTCTCATCAATTTTCTTATTCCAGATAAAAAGCCCAACTGAACCTCCAATAAATAGTGTACCTACCAGGATGTTTCCTAATTTCTTATCATTTCTAATTTTTTCATAAGTTTTTGTGTAAACTTTCTTTGATAAAAATTCTTTTGTAAGCTGAAATTTTATAAATGGATCATTCATGTTATTAATTTCATAATCTATTTTGATTCTCGATTGTTCCGGTTGAACTACCCTATATTCATGGGTTATATTAATTAACCTTGAAGGTGTTGAGCAACCAACAATAAAAAATAGAAAGGATGCAAGAACTAATTTCAACCTCATCATGTTAGCTTCTCCCTTTTAATATTTTATTAAACCATCAAAATTAAAGAATAAGAGGTTTTTTTAATTTTTTTCATTTCCTTTATTAATATTCTTACATTTTACTCGCTTGCGGAAAATTGTGGGGAAATTTTCTTTAATACTTATTGAGTAGAAATATCAGGGGATTATTTTTTTATATACAAAAAAGCAATAAGATTTTCCGCAGAGCTAAAAATTGTCAGAATATTATAAAAAAAGCATTAATAATTAAACCAGAACGAAAGAAATTATGAAAGCAACATTTCATTTTTCCAATCTCTTCATAATTTTTTACTTATTCTCCTATAACTTCAATTTTCTTTATGGTGACAATTTTAATAACGAGTTAAGTAGCTCTGTAAAAAATTATTTTCTCAAAGAGGCTTCTTCATATATTAAAGGTTTTGAACCAAATCTTGGTCAGGTGGGAAATTTCGAAGGTAAAAAAGTTAGAGATGTACTGTTTACTACAACTCATAATGGTATTGACCTCTATCTCAGAAACGAAGGGGTTAGTTATGTTATTAAAGACATAAAGAAAATTGGAAATCAAAAGAAAGAAAGATTTGTTGAAAATCATCTTCCCTTTGAAGAAATAGAAACTCAAACTAACTGGGCAAGAATTGATTTAAAACTTCTAAACGCAAAGATTGATTTAAGAAAAATTGAATACGAAGAACAACTTCCAGGTTATACAAACTATTACCTTGCTCACTGTCCTGAAGGAGTTTTGTTTGTTCCGAGTTATAGAGTTGCAAGAATAAAAGATGTTTATACTGGAATTGATTGGGTATGGCGAATTGGTGAAGATGGACTTTTACACCACGAGTTTGAGGTAAAAGAAGGAGCAAACATTGAGAACATAAAACTTGAAGTAAAATATGCAGATGTTGAGTTAAGTGAGGGTGGGAAAAGATTAAAGTTAAAAACACCGGTTGGAGAGATAGAAGATGGAGAGATACTTGCTTACGATGATGCTGGTAAAGTCAATGTTCATTATGTTGTTGATAACGAAAAAATTATTTCATTTCATGTAAGTGGAAAGTTTAAAGGTAATCTTGTAATAGACCCACCACTTGCAAGATTATGGGCAACTTACTATGGAGGTAGTAATTACGATGAAGGTTATTCTATCATAACGGATGGTAGTGGTAATGTATTTGTGACAGGAATGACATGGTCAACTAACTTTCCAACCCAAAATCCTAGTGGAGGTGCTTATTTTCAGGGAAGTAATGCGGGTTATGAGGATGATACATTTATTTTAAAATTTGCCAATTCAGGAGTAAGGCAATGGGCTACATATTACGGGGGAAGTCATTTAGATGATGTTTATTCCATCACAACAGATGGGCAGGGTAATTTATTTGTTACTGGAATGACAGGGTCAACAGATTTTCCAACCCAAAATCCTGGTGGAGGTGCTTATTTTCAGGGAAGTTATGCGGGGGGTGGTGGTGTGTGGGGGGGGGATGCATTTATTTTAAAATTTACCAATTCAGGAGTAAGGCAATGGGCTACATATTACGGAGGAAATGGTTATGATGAAGGTAATTCCCTCACAACAGATGGGCAGGGTAATATATTTGTGAGTGGAAATACATATTCAATAGATTTTCCAACCCAAAATCCTGGTGGAGGTGTATATTTTCAGGGAAGTAATGCGGGATATCCTGATGCATTTATTTTAAAATTTACCAATTCAGGAGTAAGGCAATGGGCTACTTATTACGGGGGAAGTCATTTAGATGATGTTTCTTCCATCACAACAGATGAGCAGGGTAATGTATTTGTGACAGGAGGGACATCTTCAACTAATTTTCCAACCCAAAATCCTGGTGGGGGTGCTTATTTTCAGGGAAGTAAGGCGGATAATGATGATGCATTTATTTTAAAATTTACCAATTCAGGAGTAAGGCAATGGGCTACATATTACGGGGGAAGTGGTGATGAGCATGGTTGGTCTATCACAAAAGATGGGCATGGTAATGTATTTGTGACAGGAAAAACATATTCAACAGATTTTCCAACCCAAAATACTGGTAGTGGTGCTTATTTTCAGGGAAATAAAGCTGGAGGTTATGATGCTTTTATATTAAAATTTGAAGGTGGAGGTGCTAGTCCAAATGCAATAAATTTGTCAAAGCTGTGGCTACCAGGAGATTACTGGAAACCTAAAACTTATAATGACCATAGTTATATGGGAAAACATTATGCTGTTGACTTTTATTACAGCTCAAGAAATAGACCAGATACTTATTTAAATGATGATATTGTTTATCGTGGCAGGCCTATTTTAGCAGCTATCGATGGAAACCTCTTTATTCACTTATTAGATGTTACATCTTATAGCAGTAGCGGTAATTTCCCTTTAATTAATGCGGTAAATGTTTTTCAAGGAATAGATTCAATACCAATGCAATGCTTTTCAATGTATGATTCACTTGGTACGCTTAAAAGAATTGATATGTCATTAGTGATTGATTTCAATAATAACAAGAATAGATTAATTTATTCTCATCTTCAAATTGATAGTTCTTTCTTTACCAACCAAGTTCAACAAAAAATCAGGAATGCAATAAGGAAATTTTATAATGGGAGTGCGGTTGGTGATCCAGGAAAAGTTTCTATTACTTTAGATAGGGCTATATTTGTCAGTTCTGAAATAGGTAAGATTAGTGATTGGGGTATAGCTGCACAACCACACGTTCATTTTCAGGTATTCCAAGGTACCGGGTATTCTGAATCAAGTCCATATTTAGGTTCACCAATGGATTTATCGGATTCTTCTAATGTTACAATAGAAACTCAAACAATTCTTCCTATAAATTATGAAGGTACATATGAAGGTAAATATCAATATCCTGCTATGTTAAGAAGAAGTTATGATGTTAATTCTCCCATTATTGCTAACCCAGGTTGGGATCAATCCAATAAAGTAGATTTGAGAGAAAGTCCTGCTGGTAATCTTATTATCAATATTCCAAATGGCACTATCGGTTATATATTACAGTCAAAACCACAATATGCAAAATTAGGGTCTAAGAATTACATATGGTATAATGTTAGATTTGGAAATATATCGGGTTGGGTAGTTGCTGATCATATAGAGCCATATGATGGTATAGGAAGCCCATATCCGGACCTTTATGTAGATTCAAATGGAATCAGACTTACTCCTATAAATAATTTATATCAAATAAATGTTGTTGTTCAAAATTTAGGGGCAACTGCGAATAATGTTGAGGTATCATTTATTGAACATAATTTAGAAAATAACTTGCAGTCGCAGATTGGACAAGTTGAAATAATTAATAATATCGGTTCAAATCAACAAGTGACGGTAACGAAAAACTATACACCTTCTTCTGCTAATTATAAAATTATTATCATTATTGATCCTCGAAACAAGATTGCTGAATTCAATGAACAAAATAACTCTGCTTCAAGATTATTTTCATTACAAAGACCAACAATTACCTCTATAACTGCCAAGTATGATGGAGATCCAAATCCTAATGTTATAGGGCGCTTTATATCAACGATAAACCTGCCATGGCCATTAAGCAGAATCAAACTTAATAATACATTTTATGCATCGACATCCGGCGATGTAGCAAAAGTCAAATTTGAATTAAATAACATTGTTATAATAGATAGCAATGCAACAGATGGCTGGTCTACACAATTTGATATGGCGCAATTACTTCCTGGCCTTACATCCTTGAAAGTAACTGCATACTCTAATATTGGTATACCATCCATAACAGTTACTAAACTTATCTCTGTTCGACAATTACCTCACTGGCTTGCTGCCAGTCTTGAATTGCCTGGTGGTATTGAGATTAGTGAAGTGGAAGAAGTAAATCTGAACTCGGAATGGATTACTCTTAAGTTAAAATTTAAATTGAGTGATAGGGTTGGACCTTTTGATTATCTAGTTGCAATAAATGAAAATGTGATGCTGTTACCTGCGACTAAGACTTTAAGTGTTACTTCAAAGTTTGGGATGATGCTTGGTATTCCTCTTAATCCAAATGTCGAACCGTATGGTGGAGCAACTTTTGAGTTAGTTAAAAAAGTTTTTGGTATAGAAGCTAAAAAATTAGAGGCCCAAGGGTTAATATACTTCAATCCAGACTGGAGTTTCAATAGTTTTGTGGTTTTTGGTGAGTATGAGGGAAAACTTATTGGAATAACTGCAAAGCTATATATCCCTATTAACCCAGCAGTAAACGTGGTTGCTGGAGTAAGTACTGATTTATTTTGTAAGCTCAGAGCATCAATCGTTGGGGCTATAGACAGTACAGTAAAACTCTACTTTGGTATATCACCTGATGGAGAAATTACAAAGTTCGAGCCAGGAATGGAATTCAGGTTTAACGTTGTTTTAGGAGCAGAAACTCTTTATGGTCTTATAGGAGGGTATTTAATTTTATCACCTGAATATACTATCTATATTGGAATATCGCATGTAAGTCCACCTTATGGTCCAGGATTGCAATTTCTTGCTTCAGGAGAGGCAAAAATATTATGGCAAATTGTGGGTTCTGTTTTCTTTGGTGAATGGAAAATAAAAATAGAGAATGGTAAATTTGGTCCTTGGCCTATGTTCAATACACCTACAAAATCTCTATTGGACGACGGGATGAAAATATCATACAGGGAGACAATTCAACTTCCTACTACCCTACCTTTGCCAAGTATTTCTACTGATTCACATGGAAACATTATGGTCGTTTGGTTAGAAAAAGAAAATGATACCTCTCCGCCTCAATTACTTTACTCATTTAAACCAGTTAATGGTAATTTTTCAAATCCACAACCACTAATTAATAATCAATTTTATAAATCCGATCCAAAAATTGTTTTTAATCCGGATGGTACCGCAAATGCTGTCTGGGTACAGAATTCCAAAACAGAATCATTCTTGTCTGAAAATCCTACACTCTCAGAAATCTTAAAATATCAAGATATTTATTACTCATATTGGGATAAGACGCTGTGGTCAACTCCAATATTAATAACACAAGAAACAAATGGTAACGAAAAAAGTGATGGGGTTCCAACAGTCATAGTTTCTCCAGATAGTAGTGAAAAATTGATATTGTGGACACGAAATGTTTTAGATAGTTCATTACAGAGGACTGGATTAGAAATATTTTATGCCAAGATGACCTCTGATAGTATTTCAGCCCCTTTACCGCTCACTACCAACGATTATGCTGATTTGATGGTTCGGGGTTGTTATTATACAAACAGCAAAGCACTCGCTATGTGGATACGAGATGAAGATGGAAATCCTGAAACAATTTATGACAATGAAATATACTATTCAAAGTGGAGCGGTGGTAGCTGGGAAATTCCCCAACGATTAACAAATAATTTAAATCAAGAAAAAGATTTGTCTGTTTTAGCTCTAAAAGATGGTAGGGTGCTTTCTACGTGGGTTGAAATTGAAACACTTGAAGATAGTTCTTTACGTTATTACCTTATGTCTTCTATATTTGATACATTAACTAATAATTGGTCGATTCCAGAAATTATTCATGAGAGCCATCATTTTATTGAAACTCCAATACTGAATGTAGAAGCTCGTAATATAGCAACAGTTACATGGAGAGGTTATTATCAGAACATCAATGGTGATATACTTATTTCCGTAAGAAACTTTAATGACCAATCCTCTAACTGGACTGCGCCAAAACCTATTACTGATGATGAACTAATAGATTGGATGATTGCTACTGCTATCGATGCATCAAGTAATCAATATTTTGTTTATTTGAAAAGTTCAACGGATAGTACGTCTAGCAAGCAACAGATTAACAAATCTAACTTCTTTGGAGGATTAACTCTCAAGGCTAAAGGTATCAAATCAGGAAATCAAATTAGTGATGAGCTCAATTTTGATTCATATCTAATCGCTGCTGATCTAGTGTTAGACTCTACTTCTATCACTGTTGTTGATTCTCTCGTAAAAGAAAATCAATTTTCTGACATACTTATTAATATTAAAAATACTGGAGGAATTTCTTCTGAAAGTACATACGTTCGTCTCTCTAATATAAATTCTTTATCGGGTGGTGTTCAAGATTTTATAGACATCCCTCTTCCTAAAATACCCGCCGATAGTAGTATTGTTCTGCAAGTTCCAATTTTATTTCAAAGAATAAATCGCATCTCTGTTCTTATTGATCCAGATTCCTTAATTCAGGAACAATCGAAGTCCAATAATTTCACAGAAAGGACAATTACTCTTATTCCAGATCTTAGTTTAGATAGTGTTACGATACAATTTTTATCACCACCTTCAATTAATCAAGTAGCCACTGTGAATGTTATAATTACAAACCGAGGTCAATGTTCCATTGATAGCGTAACAATTCAATTTCTTGAAAAACCAGACGATACTTCCGCAGTTGCTCAGGAATGGCTATTAATGCAGCTCCAAAATTTACTTCCAGATTCTGTTTATGTACTGTCTGTTCCTTATACAGTTGTTCGAAATGGAATAACTCGTATATATGTAAACATTGATCCATATAACACACTCACCGAGATATCAAAATCTAATAATCGCGGTTCTAACTTTTTTAAAGTATTACCTGATGTTCGCATAGATACTCTCTGGTACGACTTATTATCACATTATCTTATTTCTATTATATCAAATGTTGGAGGAGATACTGCAAGAGAATTTGATATAAGTTTCTACAAAGGTGATCCACTTTCTGGAGGAATTTTAATTGACAAAATCCATATACCTATTTTGAGTCCAAATGATAGGGATACTATATTTTTGCCTTATATACCATCTGCAGGATTGTCAATTACATACGTCTGGATTGATTCGATTGGTATATTGCAGGAGCTCTCATTAGAAAATAATAAGAGTTATGCAAGTATAATTTTTCCTGGTTCAGTAGATTTAAGTCCTGTTTCTATTATTTCTGATACATATTATCCAATTGGTATTGACTTCCCAATACTTTTTCATATATCAAATTTAGGCACAAGTAGTACAAATTCTACTGAATATCAGATTATTATAAAAAAACTTATCACAGGTACTGATTCTCTTATAGCAACAAAGATAATCCCAATCCTAAATCCACAACAGATTTATATTGATACACTTGTTTGGGTATTTGAAGATACTTCAGCAATTGAGTTTAAGATTATTGTAGATCCATATAACAGTATTGTTGAAGTTAACGAAACAAATAATTCGATAACCAATATTGCCTATGGATATTTTAATAACAACCCAATCATTAGCTCGATTCCTATTACGGAGGCATATGAAGATAGCTTATATGAATACAAAATTATTGCAACAGATACTGATACGATTTATGGAGATTTTTTAAAATATAAGGTAATAAAACCAGAATGGTTAAATTTTGATTCAACTTATTTCATTCTTCGTGGAATACCACTTCAACAACATACAGGAATAGATTCTATTTTTATAATAGTTACTGACAAAGGATTTGCTTCAGATTCACAGTTTTTCGTTCTCACTGTTAATCCTGTAAATGATCCTCCAGTAGTAACAAATATACCAGATACATCATTTGCTGAAGACTCTTCTCTATCTTTTGATTTGGATAACTATGTTACCGATGAAGATAATGATATAAGTGAACTGTGGTGGAGTGTTGAAGCAGGAAGTAATGCAATAGGATTACTACAACAAAAACTAAAGGTCAGCCAGAGAAATGAGAAACTTCCAGAACGATTTTCAGATCTAGTAAAAAGTGATACACCAGTCAACATTATAGTAAACCAACCTGATCCAAGACAATTAACATTATACGTAAAGATGGATGGTACAACAACAGATAGTGTACAGGTAATTATAGATAGTCTCTCTCATGTTGTCACATTTATTTCAACTCTAAATTTCTATGGAGAAAATTTACCATTTATCTTTACTGCAACTGACCCTGGTGGATTAAGCGGACGAGATACATTGATATTAACAGTAATACCTGTAAACGATCCACCAATATTTTCAATCTTACCTGATACATCTTTCAATGAAGATGATACTCTGGTTTTCCCTTTGTCGTTGTTGTACCCATACGTGGAGGATGTAGATAACCAAGATTCTGTTTTATCGTGGACTATTTTAGGTGGTCATTATGTACAAACAGAGGTAAGTAATGGTATTGTTCATACTTTCGCCCCACCAAATTGGTTCGGTATTGATACTCTTAAAGTTATTGCCACTGACCCTGATGGTCTCGCTGATACAACTACCTGGCGTCTCACTGTTAATCCTGTAAATGATCCTCCAGGGCCCTTTACATTAATCTATCCACCAAATCAAGATACAATTTCTTTAATCAAACCATCTAAACCAATGAATTTTATTTGGAGTTCATCATATGACCTTGAAAACGATTCTCTTTTATACACTTTAATAATTAAAGGGATTAGCTCTCAATATGATACTTGTATAACTCTACAGGATACCTCAATTAATATAAACATTATGGATTATTTACAACCAATGTCTTATTATAATTGGTTTGTACGTGTCACAGATAAAATAGATACAAATTCATCAATTGAAATTTTTTATTTCAGGACATCAGATAGTGTAAAAATCGTTGGTGTTGAGAATGATAATGTCATTCCAAATATTTATACTTTATCTCAAAATTATCCAAACCCATTTAATACCTTAACAAATATTAAATATACAATAAAAGAAGAAGGTCCGGTGACGATAAAGTTGTTCGATATTTTGGGTAGAGAAATTGTAACTTTAATTAATGAAAATCAATCACCTGGTTTCTATACCTTTCAACTTGATGCAAGTAAGTTAGGTTTAAGTAGTGGAGTGTATTTTTATCAGATGAAAGCAGGAGAATATAATTCGGTTAAGAAATTGATTTATCTGAAATAAGAATTATTAAGAGGATGAGAATTTTCTCATCCTCTTTTTCAATTAACAAAACCACAAACAAAATAAAAGGAGGCTAAAATACCATATCAAAATATAAGTGCTGAACTAAAGCCAGACGATAAGAATGAAATTATCAGTCTAATTCAACAATTAACTCAGAAAATGTCTTTTTTAATTAACCTTACACCAGAGGAGAGATCAAATTTACCTAAAATGGGAGATAAGTCAATTCCATTTGTGGAAAAGACACTTGAGCTTGCCGTGACAAATCCGCAGCTTGTCCCACCATTTGTAAATGTAGAGGAGTTAAGAAAAGACTTTTCACTTGCAATGGAATTAAGAGATATATTAATAATAGTAAAACAACTTTATGAGAAGTTAGATGATAGGCAGCGGGAAGTGAGGCATATGTATCAACCTTTTCATTCTATAATTCAGCAAAGAATGCATCTAAGATGAATGTACCTGGTACAGATGCAGTTGTCAACGAGCTTTCAAAACGATTTGTTGGACAGGGAAAAGCACCGCAACCAAATCCACAATAAGCATTGACAAAGATTGGCACACTATTAACATATTGACAAGATATGCCCACCTTTAAGGTCACCACCCAACTTATAGAGGTGTGGGGGATACCTCATTAGGTATCCCAACTACCTCAGTGATGAACTAATTAATCTAAAAGATGAACTAATATACACCTAAAACATAGGAAACTTCAGTTAAAAAGATAAGAAAGTTCATCTAAAACATAGTAAAGTTCAACAAAAAGATAGGACCGTTTACCCCAAAGATAGAAAAGTTCATCTAAAACACAGGATAGTTTATCAAAACCACTCGAAAGTTCACTAAGAATATAGAAAAGTTTAGTAAAAAGATTAAAAACCTGATTAAAAACCACAAAGGTTTAGCTCAGAATCCCAGTAAGACTATTAATATTTATTCTTAAAACTTAAAAAGTTAATTCTTCAAATAATTTTTATTTTTTAATAGAAATTTGACACTAATAAAAAAGTATTAGTAATGTAATGATAACTATTTTTAAATATTCTTGGATAATGAGATCATAGAAGTATTTCTAAATTCATTTTGTAACGAATGATTATGATATTAAAATTCATTTAATCTATACTCAACATATTAATTCAACTATATAAAGTATAAACTAGATTAGTACTTTAAATTCATAGAGATAAATACACTTTATCTAATTAAAATCTTTAAACATCAACAAAAAAATATTTTACAAGTAAAAAAATATTTAATTCTGAAAAATTAATTAATAAATAAATCTATGAACCAGTATATCATCAATATAAATACTATAATCTCCTGGGGGCAAAGGTTTACCATTTGAATCGACCAATTTAAGTTCATAAGTATAAATATCAGAATTTGCAGCACCTGCAGAGGGTATAAAGAATTTTTTTATGAGCTCTCCAGTTATTGAATTCCTTATTTTCACATCACTTTCTCTTGCACCATAAAGAAAAGTTAATTTAATAATGCCAGCATTTGATACTTCTCTCTTTTCTAATTCTAATTGGATTAAATCTTTTGCTTTTTCTTGTTTTACTAAAGGCAAAGCATCAGAAACAAATTTAAAATGTAGTCCATCAATTATATTATAATCATCATTAGAAATTCTATCTGAATATATATTTCTTAAGATATCACTATATAATATTCTGGAACTCAAAGCATCTATTAATCTCAATTCTATTTCAATAATTCCTATTCTTTCAATCATACCATCGTTTAATGGAACAATTAAATAACCAAATTCCAGTACTCGATATCCTAATATTTTAGTTGCTTCTTTTAATTTGGATGGTTGATTAAACTTTATCAGTGAGTCATTATGCGTATCACTATAAATACTTAATAAATTACTAGAGTTATAATTAATTGATGACTCTGCAAGTAATGCTAATAAAATATTTATATCTCGTTCTAATACTGGAATATTTCGATATAATAATTTTGAAATTAAACCTCGTTGAATAACTAACTGTAAATCAACGTCTGATTGATAATTCCTATCGAGTGATTGAATTATTACCATATCATTTGTGGACATTAGCGTAATCAAATTGTTCGGAATATTTAAACCCTCAATCACATTGTCTAGAAATCTCGGATTAGTTTTAGATAAAATACCGATTAGATCCTTTTTAAATTGTTTAGATTCCCATTCCCCCAGTTTTTCTAATTTCACAAACCTTGCACCAGTACAACCAATTAATTGTATTAAAAATATTAGGATAAAAATATTCTTTTTCATAATACCTCCTTTACTTTAAAGTTTATTATAAATCACTTTTTATTTTTAATATTCTAATTCTATTAATACAATCTATATGTTAATCTCAATAAACATAAGATTTTTTTTAACCGACTGAACAGTTTAACTTTTAATAATATAACTTTCCTCTGACTTGTTGGAGCATGTTAAAATAATAATATTATATTTTAAAGATTTTCTTTTTTCTAATAAGGACCCATACTTAAGATTTATTCCAGAGGATAAATTACCATCTGGATTTTGATAAGGCATTAAACTCAAATTTAATTTTTTCTTTAGTTTATTATTATAATCCTGTGTGATTTGAACAGTCAAAACAATAAACAAAATTCTTTCACCAATACATATAAGATATCTTAAATAAATAGTTGTTAAATGCGACTTAACATTTGTTAGCTTCATTTCAGAAGCACTTACAAATGATAAAGTGAGGCCACAGACATTTACAAAAGCTTGTATAACCCCTCGACTCGCATCATCAGCATAAGCATGACCTATTATTGGGATTAAAAATTCAAGTGCGCCTACAGCAAATTCACCTTTTTTCTCTGCTATGTATCTTAACCAATTATCAATCTGAGCAAAAGAAAAATCGATTACGAATAAAAATAGAAATAAGAATATCAGTATATTTTTCAAAATACTATTTCCTTTTATTTTGCTATAGATATGTTTATAATCTATCTATTCATAAGTAAAAAGTTTAACAAGGATTGTAATAATCAAATCAAAAATAATTTATAACTAAAAAGCTACTTATCTTTTTTCTATCTTAATATTCTTACAATTTTCACGTTTGCGGAAAATCTTTAAGGAAAATTTTTTATTGTTTACCTGACAATTTGCTTCAAAGAATTACATTTCTTAATTTTTGCCAAAATTTTCGATTTTGTAATGATTAAGAGGGATGAATTAACTAAAATTTATAATCTACTAAAATCAACTTCCGATGGTAATATCAGAGAGCTAGAACTTACACATTTAATCACAATGAGCAAGAATTTAATTTCCCCCTATATCTTTCAAACTAAAAAAGATTTTCTGTTTTTTGCTTCCAAGATTGGTTTTACAGTTGAAGATGTATGTTATGATGTTTTATCAAAAGTTTTTAGAAAAGATAATTTTGGAAACTTCCCTACATTGATTAGTCTTTTTGAAAATCTAAACAAAGATTCAAAAAATGATGAGGAGCTTAATGTTTTTCTGGCTTACCAATCTTTACTTAGAAAAATAACTGACATTACTATTAATGAACTCTATGCCTAGATTGATCCATTAGGTTTTAAGATTTTAAGAAATATCAAGTATAACTTGCCGAATTCAAAACTTAACATTAGAGACTCGATTTTAGGTAAATTGATTTATTATGTTAATATAGATAATGATCATCTCCCATATATAGATATTGATTCATTTCAAACATTCTTCTTCGATAATATTGAGTTAAATCGAGATACTCATTATCTTTTAGATAGACTAGCTGACAGTTTATTATGCTTTGAAGAATACAGAAAAGAGATAAGACTTAACGATGTTGTTCAAATTTTCAAGAAATATTTTAATGTTTTTGAAAAAATCGAAAATGATAATGAGGATGATGAAAATATCTTTAGTCCTACTTACTTTTCGACATTCCAGCTGGATAGTCCAATATTAAAACAAAAACTAAGGGAAATAACTGTGCAGAAATTATTTATTTATTATCAAAAGACATTACTAACTAAAGCTCAATTACAGGGTTTATATTATGCAGTTTTAGATATAATTGATGATATAACTTCGGGAATAGGATTACAATGTTCACTTTACAATTATATTAACGAACACTATAAGCTAAGTCAAACCCTCTATAATTCCATTTTCAGAAATAAAATTGAATATATTCTTAAATTGATAAAAGAAGAAATATTCAATTATTTTAAGTGAAAAATTCCGCAAATCTTCAAATTGTTAGAATATTATAAAAAAAGGAATTAAGTTTTATGCACATAAAAGAAGAAGTAATCGAAAAATTCATAATCGCACCTGAATCGATAGACGAAAAAGAGAGAATTGACATTCAGAATCATCTCATAGAATGTTCTAAATGTTCTGATGTATTTTATACATTACAAAATATATATATAGAATATGAAAAGCTCTCTCAGAAAACACTTGATGAAGAAGATGTTAGACTAACGGAAAAAATTTTAGAACAGAGTCGTTACAGTAGTCTTAAATTACTTCCCCCAAGAGAAAATAAAGCTACCATAAAATATTATTCTACTATTTTATCTCAGAAAGCTAAATCTTCTATCAAAAATATTTACTATTACTTTCGATATTATCCAATCCGATCATTATCACTATCTTTTATATTCTTAGTTTTAACATTTTTTTCTTTTAACTACCTAAAGACTTCATTATTTAAAGATAGGAATCCTTTCTATTTAACAAAAGAAAATGCATTTATAAAAGTATATAATAAAAACGGCGAGTTTTTATGGCAAATTTTTGCAAAGGATTTACCAGATAAACCTTTAGATTCTCTAATTTCACTCAACTATAGCCAAAGTAGATTCGTTTATTTGGAAGATATTGATGACGATAATAAAAAAGAACTATTAATTACAGGAAGATTAAATATAAATCCTACTTTATTTAGTTCTGATACGCTTTATTGTTTTAATTATGATGGAACACTTAGATGGAAAACTTATGCAGAATCCAAAGAATTTAACTATGCTCCACACTGGAGAAGAACAAAATGGGCAATTCAATATTTTGAAAAAATTATAACAAAAAATGGAGTAAAATTATTCTTATTAGCTCAAGACAATATGTATGCAGGAACAGTTATGTCATTGATAGATCCTAAAGATGGTAAGATATTATCAAGCACTTACCTTGCAGGACATACAAAAGCAGTATTACTTAAAGACATTGATAAAGACGGTTTTCAAGAAATCATAATTGGTGGTTTTAGCACATATAAAAAGTCAAGAATTGGAATTTTAAAGACCGATTTCTTTATGGGCGTTTTACCAGATTATTATTCTGAAAATTATAATTTAATAAAGAGTAATGCTTTGTATTTTATCTTACTACCTTATACTGAACTATGTGAAAAATCAATAGTTATATCAGAACGATTTGTAACAGATTTATTAGATAATCAAACGTATGGTGGTTTTTCTGCTATCGCAATTGAAACTATAATCGATAATAGTCCCCATGGTTTGGTTTTTGCCTTTGATTCTTTACTAACTTGTAAATACGTATCTCCAACGGGTAGATACACCCAAAATTATGATAAGTACTTTAAAAACAGAATTGTTTCCTCTCCACTGGATTCAACTACACGTGAAAAACTTAAAAACGAAATTCTATACTGGGATGGTGACAATTTTGTAAAATACCCTACAAAAAATAAATACTGGAATCAACCATTCAGACTCCCAAACGGAGAAATTGCTCTAAATCCCAAAAAAGATTAACCTGCTTAAAATATGATTTAATTCTCCAAACCCTAATTTTCTTATCTTTGTAAAAAATATGAGGTAAGAATGGAGTTCTTAAAGAAATTGGGCATCCAGGAAAAAAACTATGGTGCCTCTACCGGTCAAAATTGGTTTGAAACTACTACAGAAGGTGAATTAAAAATCCAGTCTCCAGTCGATGGAAAAATTGTCGCTTCTGTTTATCAAGCTTCAAAAGATGATTATGAAAAAATCGTACAACAGGCAACAGAAGCATTTAAATACTGGAGAACAGTCCCCGCACCAAAACGCGGAGAAATTGTTAGACAAATCGGTTTAAGACTGAGAGAATATAAAGATGCTTTAGGAAGATTAGTTTCTTACGAAATGGGAAAATCTCTTCAAGAAGGATGGGGTGAAGTTCAGGAAATGATTGACATATGTGACTTTGCTGTTGGTCAATCTCGAATGCTTTATGGTTTTACAATGCATTCCGAAAGGCCAAAACATAGAATGTATGAACAATATCATCCACTTGGAATTGTGGGTATTGTGACTGCATTCAATTTTCCCGTAGCTGTATGGTCATGGAATGCAATGATAGCAGCTGTTTGTGGTGATGTCTGCATCTGGAAACCAAGTTCTAAAACTCCCCTTTCTGCAATTGCTACACAAAAAATCGTTTCAGAAATATTGAAAGAAAATAATCTACCAGAAGGAATTTTTTCCTTAATAATCGGTCGAGGTGCAACTGTCGGTGAAAGAATGTTAGAAGATAAGAGAGTTCCTTTAATTTCGATTACCGGTTCTGTTGAAGTCGGAAGACATGCTGCACAAGTTGTTGCTAAAAGATTAGGGAGAACAATTCTTGAACTCGGTGGAAATAATGCAATCATCATTACAGAAAATGCTGATTTAAAATTAGCAATACCAGCAGTAGTATTTGGTGCAGTAGGTACTGCAGGACAAAGATGCACAACAACTCGAAGATTAATTATTCATGAAAATGTTTATGATAAAGTGAAAGAATCTCTAATTAAAGCATATCAAAGCTTAAGAATTGGAAATCCTCTTGATGAGAAAAACCACATGGGTCCATTAATAGATAAATCGGCTGTTGATTTATTTGTTAGAGCTCTTGAAGAAGTCAAAAAAGAAGGTGGAAAAGTTATTTATGGCGGAGAAGTTTTAAGTGGACCAGGTTATGAATCTGGTTGTTATGTTAGACCTGCTCTCGTTGAAGCTGAAAATCATTTTAAAATAGTTCAAGAAGAAACTTTTGCACCAATTCTATATTTGATTAAATATTCTGGTTCTGTAGAGAATGCAATTGAACTTCAAAACAATGTTCCTCAGGGATTGTCGTCATCAATCTTCACAAATAATTTGAGAGAAGCAGAAACTTTTCTTTCTCCATGGGGAAGTGATTGTGGAATCGCAAATGTAAATATTGGAACCAGTGGTGCTGAAATTGGCGGTGCCTTTGGTGGAGAAAAAGAAACCGGTGGTGGTCGAGAATCAGGTTCAGATGCCTGGAAAGCTTATATGAGAAGACAAACTAATACAATTAATTTCGGTACTGATTTACCTTTAGCTCAAGGAATTAAATTTGAAATTGGTGAATAAATAATTTCGAATATTTGTAAATACAAATAAATTGCTTTTGTAACCCTGAACCCTGTGCTGTAATGAAATTATTTCAGTTTTGGTTCAGGGTTAATTTTTTTAAAAGAAAATAAAATGATTAGAAGTTATCTTAAATTCGAGCAGGCACTTTCTGAAAAACCTAAAAGAAATTTTTCGCAAAACTTATAGAATTTTTTCAAGAGAAAATGCTTCGGTCTTTTTACATTATAATATCATAATATCTCATGATAATTCCTGTGCGAACATAAACTTTCAAATTGAAATGTGACTGAATTCTCCCTTATCTTAAATGAATTTGAAGAAATTAATTAAAAATATTCTTCTACCATTCTTCATCCATTACAGAATTTATTTTTAGAACATAATTTTAAGTTTAGATGTCGAAACGTGTTAGGCATTACATTGTTTGAAAAGTTCTCTATTTTAAGTAGATAATCTAAAGATTTGATTACAAAACGAATTCAAAATGGTAATTTCTGGACAGCTCCGCAAAAGCATAATCGAAAATAAATTTAAGTTGGTATAAACATTTTTAATCAACATCTTTCATTAAAGCTGTAGTAATGTCTTTTCGATAAGAAGTTAAAATGAGTTTATCATTACAACTAATTATCAACCACAACTTTTTATTTCAATTTCATTGCAAAGTCTAAGACTTCTTTTGAATGAGTTTCAACATTAACTTTTTCGATTATATGAGCTATCTTTCCTTCTTTATCAATTATGAAAGTTACTCGAGATGCAAAAGCAAGAGAGTTCAATACGCCATATGTTTTACAAACCTCTTTAGTTTCATCAGATAAAAGAGGAAAGTTTAAACTGTATTTCTCTTCGAAATTTTTTAATGCTTCTCTTGAATCAACACTAATTCCGAGAACCTGAATTCCATTTTTCTCAAACTCAGACCATTTATCTCGAATTCCACATGCTTGTTTGGTGCAGCCTGGAGTATCAGCTTTTGGATAGAAATAAATGACAACTGGTTTCTTCCCTCTATATTCTGAGAGCGAATAAAATTTCCCATCTGCATCAGGTAATTTGAAATCTGGAGCTAAGTCCCCTACTTTTAAATTATCTCCCTTTATGAATAATCCGAGTGAAAAAATTGATAAAAGAACACTAATCATTAAAAAATACATTTTCATTTTTTCTCCTTAATTTTGATTTAAAATTTGCAATTAAAACAACAATCAAAATATTAAAATTCCAATGACAAAAATTAAAGCTTTAATATTCGACCTTGGCAATGTTCTGATTTATTTTGACTGGAAAATTGCAAGAGAAAAATTAAATCAATTCGAACCTGAACTTGGTGAAAAAACAACCCGATACCTGAAAGAGAATAAACAATTAATCTACAATCTTGAATGTGGAAAAATCTCAGAGGATGAATTCCTGACTGCAATCAAAGGAAGTGTTAATTCATCTCTTACAAAAGAGGAACTTGCAAAAATTTATTCTGAAATATTCTGGGAAAATTCAGAGTTAACAAAACACCTTCCTACACTAAAATTGAACTACAAACTTTATCTTCTTTCAAATACAAATAAAATTCACAGAAAGTATGGCTGGGATGGTTATAATTTTCTGAAAAATTTTGATAGACTTTTTTTATCATATGAAATAGGTTTTGCTAAGCCCGATAGAGAAATCTACGAATTTGTTTTATCAAATATTCCGTTCAAAAAGGATGAAATCATTTATATTGATGATATTCCAGAATATATTGAAGCAGCAAAGAAGCTTGGATGGAATGCAATACAATTTAAAAACAATGAATTATTAATTGATGAACTCCGTAAATTTGGTGTTAATCTCTGAAGAGACTAACTTAATTCAAGCCTTTCAAAAATATAATCAACTCTTTCTAAAAGTCTTGTAGAACTGAAAATTTCTTTCAGTTCTTTTTCATCAACGAACTTTGTCACTTTTGGATTCTTCAACAATTCCGAAATTAAATCACCCTCTCCATCCCAGACTTTCATAGCCGATGATTGAACAATTTTATAAGCCTCTTCTCTCGAAATTCCTTTCTCAATCAGAAGTAAAAGTACTTTCTGAGAGTGAATTAAACCTCTAGTAAGATTTACATTCTTTTCGATGTTGTTTCTATTGAATTTTAGATTTGACAGGACAAAATTCATCTTATCTAAAATATAATCGAGTAAAATAGTTGTATCAGGGAAAATTATTCTTTCAACTGATGAATGGGAAATATCTCTTTCATGCCAGAGATTAATGTTTTCAAGTGAAGCAAATGCATTAGTTCGAATTAAACGTGCAAGCCCCGCAATTCTCTCACACAAAATCGGATTTCTTTTGTGAGGCATTGCAGATGAACCTTTTTGTCCTTCTACAAAAGGTTCTTCAACTTCTCTAACCTCTGTTTTTTGAAGATGACGAATTTCGGTTGCAAATTTTTCAAGAGAAGAAGCTATCAATGCCAGTGTTAACAAATATTCTGCATGAACATCTCTTTGAACAATTTGAGTAGAAATTTTTGCTGGTTTAATTCCAAGTTTCTGACAAACGTATTCTTCAACCTTGGGATTAAGATGTTCGTAAGTTCCAACTGCACCAGAAATTTTTCCAACAGCCGCATTTTCAGTGGCAATCTTTAGTCTTTCTACATTTCTTGAAATTTCATCATACCAGAGGGCAAACTTTAATCCATACGTTGTTAATTCGGCATGAACACCATGCGTTCTACCAACACAAATTAAATACTTATTATCACTGGCAAGTTTTCTTAAAGTTGATTTAAGATTTTCTAAATCTTTCAATAAAATTTTACTTGCTTGTTTTATTTGTACAGCAAGACAGGTATCAAGCACATCGGATGAAGTCATCCCGAAATGAATATATTTACCAACGTCTCCAGCATTTTGTGCGACTTCTGTAATAAATGCAATTACATCGTGATGTACTTTTTCCTCTATTTGCTTAATTCTCTTGATATTAAAACGAGCTTTCTGCTTGATTTGATTATAAATTGATCGTGGAATTTCTTTGAGTTGAACTCGAGCTTCAATTGCAAGTAACTCAATTTCAAGCCAGATATTAAATTTGTTTTCTTCAGACCATATGTCTGAAATTTCTTTTCGAGCGTATCGTTCAATCATCTTTTTTCCAGCTTCATTTTTCTTTCAACGATTTTATCATCATGCAATAATTTTATCGTAATTGTTTGACCCGTCCTGAATTCATTAAAGATAGATTTAATATCATTCTCATCATTTATCGGTTCACCTTCGACTTCAAGTATAATATCACCCACTTCAATTTTAGCTTTATCAGCGGGACTTCCTTTTTGAACTTGAGTTACAACCACTCCTTTTGTGCTTTTTAAACCATAATACTTTGCAATTCTTTCATCAAGATTTTGAATTGAAAGACCTGTCCAGAAATCTCTGTCAATTTTAGAATTTCTTTTAAGTTCATCGATCACTTTTTTAATTTTATTAATTGGAATTGCGAAACCAATTCCAATATTTCCACTTGAATAAGAATTTCCTGTATAAATCAATGTGTTCATTCCAATAACTTCACCAACACTATTGACCAATGGACCACCACTATTTCCCCCATTAATTGGTGCATCTGTTTGAATCATCTTTCTATAATAACGATTATTTACTGGTTGAAGAGTTAAGTTAACAGAACTAACAACGCCAACAGTTACTGTTGGTTTGTTATTGATATCGAATAATCCGAAAGGATTTCCAAGAGCAATAACCCATTCCCCGATTATAACATCATCTGAATTGCCAAGGACAACATAGGGTAGATTTTTACCATTTATTTTAAGTAAGCAGATATCACTTTGAGGATCGCTACCAACAATTTCGGCATCATATCTTTCGCCATTGGTTAAAGTAACTACAATCTTTTTAGCATTACCAGCCACATGATCATTTGTTACAATGTAACCATCAGGAGAAATTATAAATCCACTTCCTAAACTGTGCACTTCTTGTTTGTATGTTCTATCTCCAAAAAATCTTCTAAAGAAAGGGTCATCTCTGAAAAATGGATCATCAAAAAATGAGAAGAAAGGATCTCGATATTCTCGAATTTCAGTTACATTAATACCAACCACTGCTGGACTGACTTTTCTTACAGTTCTTGTAATTGCAGTTTCTCTTGAGTTAGTTATATCTTGATTGACTGCTTCTCTTTGAAGATAATTGGCAGGGACTAAATTCGGGTCATTTGATTCAACATAAATTTTTGATTCACCTCTGGAAAGAAGTGCTTGAATTCCAAAATTTATAAGTACTGATAAAATCACTGTCAATCCAATTAAATAAAAATAATTTCTTTTCATAATCATACCTCTTTTTTTAGTCGTGTTTTACTAATTATCATTCTCAAAGGTTCTAAATGTCTTATAAAAATCAATCCGAGAACTAATGTAACTATCAGAGTATATTCATTAAAAGAATCTGTAGATGGGTCTAAATATTTTTTTAAAAAATCAAAATTGATAATCATCAATATAAATGTGGAAATAGTAGCCCAGATATTTCCAAGATGTATATCTTTTGATTTGATATAAACAGCAAGCCAGATTAGTGCCCAGATAAAAAATGCTGGTGGAATAAATGTAATTGTCGAGCCAAAAGCCGTTGCAAGTCCTCTACCACCTTTAAATCCTATCCATACTGAATAACAGTGCCCGAGCACAACAAAAAATACTGACAATCCAACTATCAAAAAGTTATCGGGGAAAAAATTCTTTGATATAATTACAGCAAAAAATCCTTTTAAGAAATCTACAAGAAATACAATAAAACCCAATAACTTCGAACCGCTCACCTCATAAGTATTCATACCACCAACATTACCCGAACCTGCTGTTCTAATATCAATATTTTTAACAAGCTTCATCAATATGAAAGCCGTTGGAATTGAACCAAGTAAATAACTAACAAAGATTATCAACAGAATTCTCATATCGAAAATTACGAAATTGAAAAGCTTTAGAAAAATAATTTTATACTTCATAGAAAAGTTCACTCATTATTTTTTGACAATCATTATGGACACTTCAATCGGAATTAAAATCATCATAAATTTGTTAGAAAAACCGATTATTTTAGAAAAAAAAGATGATGAAAAAACTTCTGTTATGGCTTTTACTGATAATTTCCACAAAACTAAATGCCCAGTTTTTCTGGAGCAATCCATCTATTCAGAACAATACATTACGAGATATCGATCTATTTAACAATTCAACTCTTTATGTTGTTGGTGACTTAGGAACAATCCTCACATCTTCTGATTTCGGTAGAACATGGAAAGTTTCTCATAGATTTCTTGGACTTGAAAATGATTTATATTCAATTGATTTCACCGATGAGAATAATGGCTGGATTTGTGGAACATATGGACTTATCATCAGAACATTTGATGGAACTCAAAGCTGGCAAATTCAATCATCACCAACTTACAACAACTTAAGAAAAGTTTTTGCTTTGAGATGGGATAAAGCATGGATAGTTGGTGAAAAAGGAACGATTTTATATGCATCGAATGGTTATACATTCGTTCCTCAAATTTCTCCAACTCAACAGAACTTAAATTCAGTTTATTTTATTGATGATAATAACGGATTTATTGTTGGTGATTCTGGAGTTATGTTAAGAACTTTCAATGCAGGTTCGACCTGGCAAGCATTTCCACTTCCTCAAGTAAAGAAAAATATAACTGATATATATTTCACATCAGCTACTCGTGGTTATGCTGTTGGTGATTCTGGATTAATCTTGAGAACCACAAATGGTGGGATTAGCTGGCAAATTATTGGTCAAGATGTTACTCAATCTGACTTAAAATCACTTTTCTTTCTTGATGATATGAGAGGCTTTGTCATAGGTAAAGAGTCGAGAATATTTTATACGAGTAATGGTGGAGAAACCTGGACATTTCAATACAGTCCAACCTGGAGAACATTATTTAATTCTTATTTTTATTCACCGACAAATGGAATTGCTGTTGGTGATTGGGGAACAATCCTTAGAACCACTAATGGTGGTGAAGGATGGTTGCAACTAAACAAAGGTAGTGATGAGTATCTAAACAAATCCTTTTTTATCAATGAAAATATTGGATGGATTGCTGGTGATCGTGGAACAATTTTAAAAACTACAAATGGTGGTCAAAGCTGGTACAGAGTTTTGTGCTGGAATAGATGGAATCAATTCATGACTGCTGATATAAATGCTATTCAGATGTTCAATGAATCGCAGGGTTATGCAATTGGCGATTCAGGATATTTTGGCTGGACTTCGGATGGTGGTGAAAACTGGAGATTTTATCATTACGATTCAACTAATCGAATGGATGATTTATTTGGAATTCATTTCTTTGATCAATGGAATGGTTGGGTTGTTGGTGGATACTGGAGTCAACCTGTATTCCTTAAAACTACTAATGGTGGACAGAGCTGGTACATCTGGAGACCATCCGATCAGTATTATGCTGCTGTTCCACTTCACATTCAAATGTTAAATTACAATTATGGTTGGGCTTCAGGAAGAACAGGCGTTTTGAGATATACAACTAATGGTGGTGATTCCTGGCAATACTATGATCCCAATATCTTAGGTTTTGGCGATTGGCTGAACTGGATAAAGTTTGTTAACCTGAACACTGGCTGGACATGTGGTAAAGCAGGTAAAATTTTTAAAACAACAAATTCTGGTCTCTACTGGTTTGAACAGTTTTCAGGAACGAGTAAGGAATTATTATCGATTAATTTCTATGATGAGAATTTTGGTTTTGCCGTTGGAAGAGAAGGAATTATTCTAAAAACAACTGATGGAGGTGAAAACTGGGTTGAACTGCCAAGAATTACTCGTTATGATTTGAAATCAGTTTTTATTATCAATAATCTTGTTGCATATATCAGTGGCGATCTGGGTATAATTCTCAAGACTACAAACGGTGGATTAACATTTGTGGCAAACGATAATCCATTAAATGTCGATTTTGAACTTTTTCAAAATTATCCAAATCCATTTAATTCAATGACGAATATAAGATTTACATTAAACCATACTTCAAGAGTTAAAATTTCAGTATATAATTTTCTTGGTGAATTAATTACAACATTGGTTGATAAAGAATTTTATGACGGACAACACGAAATTTATTTCGATGCGAATTCACTTAATTACAACCTACCGAGTGGTGTATATTTTATCAGGCTGGAGACTAAGAAATTTACTAAGACAATTAAAGCAATCTATTTGAAGTAAAAATTTTTACTTATAGATTTGTGCATCATTGTAAATAATCTCATCCAAAAAATAATTGAAAGGTTCAGGGATGAAACTAATCATAATTTATTTGATTTTTCTTCCAGCTTTACTTTTTTCTCAGTTAACTCTTGAATATCAAAGTCAAAATTTTCCATATAATAGTATCGCTGGATGGATTCCATTTAAGAAAAACGGTTCAAACTGGGAGTATCGTCTTTACTACCTTGATTCTACTAAATTTCAGATTTACTCAACTCATTATAATGGTTCAGTTCAATACACTTATAATTTTACACAACCCGAAAAAACTGCTGGTGGTTACATCTATTCACTCGGTATTGATTTAACTGGAGACAATATTGTAGAATTTTATGTTCTTGGACAATATGCAGGAACTAATTATACAAGACAATCAGTTAGAATTTTAAATATTACAAACAACTCGACTCTCCTTGAATTAAATTCCACCAATTATTATTACTCTGCTCCATTAATTTATGATATTGATAGCGACGGAATACTTGAAATGATTTTTATCGAATATGATATTAACAACTTATGGAGATACAGATTGCTGGTATACAATACAAATGTGAGTACTTCAGTTATTGATAATAAAAATGAACAGAATTTTAATTTATTTCAAAATTTCCCGAATCCTTTTAATCCATCTACTGTTATAAGATTTAATCTCTTCAAGTCAGAAAATATCAAACTTCAAATTTTAAATATCAATGGAGAATTAGTAAAAACAATTTTTGAGAAGGAGCTTCCTCCTGGACAACATGAAGTAATCTGGGATGGAACTGATTCACAAAACAGGAAAGTTACAAGTGGAGTTTATCTCTACAGATTAGTTTCAAATGAAAATGAACTAACAAGAAAAATGATTTTGATTAAATGAGGAGTTAACAATGAAATTTTTTCTTTTATTTTTAGTTTTAACTCTCAATAGTTTATTAGCCCAGTATCCATCACTTCAAACTCCCGAATCAATTGGTTTATCATCTGAAAAATTAAAATACATTGACAGTGTTGTGAATAAGAATTTAAATGAAGGAAATATGCCAGGTGCTGTTGTGGTCATTGGTGGTAAAAATGGAATTGTATTTCGTAAAGCTTATGGGTACTCCTGGCTGGTACCAGAAAAGAAACCAATGACTCTGGAAACAATTTTTGATTTAGCTTCAGTAACCAAACCAGTTGCAACAGCAACTTCAGTCATGATTTTACTCGAAAGAGGTTTGATTTCTTTAGAAGATGAAGTACGAAAATACATTCCAGAATTTAAGCCTTATGTGGATGAAAATGGTAGAGAATATCACGCAAAGATTTATCATTTATTAACCCACACTTCAGGTTTGCCCGACTATACAAATGCTGATTCAATTAAGGCAAAGTATGGTTATCCTGCACCTGAAGGAACAATCGAAACTATTTGTAATCTTCCAAGGTTTGCTCCACCTGGAAAAGAATTCAAATACAGTTGTCTTGGCTTTATAACTTTAGCTGAAATTGTAAAAAGAGTAACCGGACAAAATATTGCTGAATTTGCCAGAGATAATATTTTCAAACCACTTGGAATGAATAAAACAACATATAACCCCGGTGAGAGCTTAAAAAAGTTTTGTGCACCGACTGAATTTCGAAATGGAAAAATGACCTGTGGTGAAGTTCACGACCCTCTTGCATTTGTTCAAGGTGGAGTTTCAGGTAATGCTGGATTGTTTTCCACTGGCGATGACCTGGCAATTTATGCTCAAATGATTTTAAATAAAGGTGAATACAAAGGAATTAGAATCCTGGGAAGTAAAACTGTAGAATTAATGACTTCAGTCTTTCCAAAAGTTGAGTTTGCTGGCAGAGGACTTGGCTGGGATATCAACTCAGCTTACATCCAGCAGAGAGGTGACATCTTCGAGATAGGTTCTTTCGGTCATACAGGATTTACTGGAACATCAATACATATCTCATTTAAAGAAAATATCTTTGTTATCATTCTTACCAATCGAGTTCATCCTGATGGAAAAGGCAATGTCGCTTCTTTAAGAAGGTCAATCGCAAATATTGTAGCAGGCTCAATCATCAGAGATTAATATAATTCTGGATAGAAAAGATAACTGAACTATTCGACTTTTCATTATGGAATGGAGCTATCTAAAAAGTTTCATTCCAAATACGTTTCAGTATTTAATCTTGAGATTGTGTGTAAAAAATAGAAGCTTAAAAAAGTTCAATAAAACAGAATTATATATTTGAACAACTTCGATACTTTAAAAATCCTGTAATTCAAATTATAATGATGAGAAATGACATTTGAGTAAGAAACTTTAAAATTATCTTACGTCTTCAATCTCCTCGATCATTTCAATTAAAAAAATTTGAGATTTGTTCTGTGTCTAACTTTAATTTTCAAATCATTTCATTCAATAGTTCTGCTCGAGGTTGAGGAATGACCACTTTATTTACTAACAATCCTTTTTTGCCAATAACATAAGCTCCAGCATCAACAGCACTCTGGACAGCTGCAACTTCTCCAGTTAATGTTGCAAATGCTTTTCCGCCTAAAGCCATTGCTAATCTAACCTCGATTAATTTTACATTAGCTGCTTTAACAGCGGCATCGGCACCTTCAATTAGAGAGGCGACTGAAAAAGACTCGATTATACCGAGTGCTTCAAGCATCTCAACTTTTGTAGTTCCAGCAATGGCTGGAAAAATTGATTCATGAACATTTGGAATTACAAATGTGTCAATCACCGAAAAATTTCCAGCTTCAGAACCAGCATCAACAGCGCTTTGAACGGCAGCAACTTCTCCCCTTACCAGAACCATATATTTTCCTGAACAAATTGTTCTCGATAAAATCAATTCAACTTCAGCTGCTTTTAACATTGCATCTGTTACTTGAAATCCTGCAGCTATACTGCTCAACTCAATTAATCCGATTGAATTTCTTTCCATAATATTCCTCACTTATGATTTTTTAATTCTAATAAATTCATTTGTCACTTCAACAACTTTTCCATTGATACTTGAATGAACAAATGCGCCAAGATCATTTTCATCAACTGCACCAACAACATCACCTGTTTTTACATAATCACCAGCACTAACAACAGATTTTGCCGGTTTACCAATGTGTTGCTGAAGTTTTATTTTTACTTCTTCAGGGATAAAATCAATCTCTTCAAATGGAGTTTCAACATCATACTGATCAACTTTTAATCTTTTTCGTAATTGTGATTGTGGAACTCTTCTTGCTTCTTTCATCGGGTGAACTACAACAGGTTTTGTTTGAGTGAATTTTATTCCTTCCTGTCTCATATCATATTTTGCTTTATCACAAGCTTCCTTCGGGAATAAATCTTCAGGGCAAGCATATAAAGTACACAAACCACAGGCGCAGCATAATTCAGCCCATTGATTCCATATTCCTTCACCTGTAAGAGTAAAGCCCAAGCTTCTCATTACTTTATGCGGCATCACTTCATAACCTAACAAGTATCTTGGACAGAATTCAGTACAGTAACTACATTGATCACATGCAGATTTACCAATTCGATTTCGATTTTCTGGTGGTTGGGTTTTTCTTGTAACAAGGAAATGATCAACTGGTAAAATAATCAATCCAGCAGTGGTTTTTGTTACAACTTCATTCGCATCGAAAGTTATTTGACCCATCATCAATCCACTGACAATAATCGCATATTCCTTAACGGTCGTCCCACCTGCCAGTTCAATTAAATCTTTAAATGGAGTTCCTACAGGAACCCAGAATGATTTTGGATTTTTAACTTCACCACTGATTGATACAATTTTTTTAGTAACTGGAACACCTTCATAAGCATTGGCAATGTTATAAAGAGTTTCAACATTATTAACGACACAACCAACCTGCAATGGTATTCCTGCAGGAGGAATCAATCTTCCTGTTGCAGCATAAACAACTTCGTACTCATCTCCTGATGGGTAAAAGTCACCGAGAAAAGTAAATTCAATAGAAGTATTTTTAATGTATGGTGAAATTTTTTCAATTGCGTCTTGATGTTTTTCTTTAATTCCGAATTTACCCTTTCGAGCACCCGTTACTTCCATCATTATTTTCATTCCCCTGATTATTTCTTCAGGGAAATGTTTCATTAATTCTAAATCTTTGTGAATTAAAGGTTCACATTCAGCACCATTGGCTATTACAAATTCCACTTGTGCTTGAGATTTGACATAAGTTGGAAAGCCAGCACCGCCGGCACCAACAACTCCCATTTGTTTTAGTTTTTGTGATAACATTTCAACAACCAAATTTTTTAATAACTAAATCAATTTAATTAAAAATTATAAATGAATTATTAATCTATGCGTTTAATAGTAACAATTGTTTTATCATCAGAGTATGGAGCATTCGCACTAAATTTTTGTACATCTTCAATCAATAACTGAGTAATCTCCTTTGCTGACCTATCTTTCAAACTTAATACTTTTTCTATTAATCGTTCTTCACCATAAAAATTTTCTTTTTCATCCATTGCTTCGGTAATTCCATCGGTGTAAATAACAATAAAATCTCCTTTTTCAATATTAATAATTGATGTATTGAATTTTGAGTTATATGCTGGACCAATTAAAGGACCTGTCGATTCAAGTAATTTTATTGAATTACTTTTCGAGCGAAATAAAATTGGACTATTATGACCAGCATTACAATATGTACAAAAACCACTACCATCACTGAGAAGTTCAATATAAAAGAGAGAGACAAATCTATCGTTTGGAAAAATTTTGTAAACAAGATTATTTAATCTTTTCATTAGCGATGAAAGTTGTGTTTGATATCCAGCACCCATTCTTAAAGCTGCTGAAACATAGAAAGCTTCGGCTGCTGCTGCAAAACCTTTATTGGCAACATCAGCAACAACCACAGCAAGGCGATCACCATCTTCACCTATTTCAAGATAATCGAAAAAGTCACCGCCAACTATTCTATCCGGAATAGAAATTCCAAACATTTCATATCCAGCAAATTTGAAATCATGGGCCGGGAGAATCCTTTTCTGAAGTTCTGCTGCATCATCTATATCTTCGATTAGTTGTTTGGAACGTTTCTCGAGTTTTCTATTTCGAAGTGTGGCTGTAACAGCAGTACCAATAATGTTCAGTGTATAAAACAAATCCTGATTAATCTCATCAGCAGAAAAAGCCATCAAATATTGATAAAGAGGGAATTTCTCACCTTTTAATTTTTCACCAACACCAGTAGCTGAGTATTTAAAGATGCCTTTCTTTCGCAAGTACTCATTTGTCTCAGTTGCAAGGATTGTTCTTTCCTTGGCAATTAATTCAAAAATCGGATAATCAGCTACATTAATAGTAAAACCATCTCTTATCTTATCTACAGCACCTTCTTGAGCAATTAATTTATATTTTGTTCTGGATGGTGAAAGTTTCCAGATCCTTCCGCCCTTTACATTGAACTCCGGACTCGCTACAACTTCCTTCAAAACATTAATAAGAATTTGCTCTTCTGAATCAGTAGGTTGATTGGTTATTTTTTCGATAGTTCGGTAAAGTTTTCTCTGATCCATAATTATTTTTCACAATAATAATTAATCATATCCTGGATTGTTTTTTTACATACAACACAAAAATTATTAACTGTCCTGGATTTCATTGTGCAATCTTGCATTGGTCTGTAAACTCCTTTTGGAACATAACCACCACCCTCAAAAACTCCCACTTTATCTTTATACTCCTCAGTGGGTGGAGTTGGAATTGGTGTATCTTTATCAATTAAGTTTTTCCATTTTGATTCGAAATCAACAAGAGTTGTAAGATTTCTTTCCCATGGTTCAACATCGTGTGGATAAAATTCTTCGTAAGATACTTGAGATGTATAATACTCATCACCAAGACCTGCAAAGCCATGACCGAATTCATGGACAATCAAATATTCAAAGTTCTCATTATCACTTGCAGCAACTGAATAATGATTATAAATAGCTCCTCCACCATATTTAGATGTATTTACTAAAATATAAATCAAATCATATGGAACATTCCCTGCTAAATCTCTCAATGTTTTATTATCCTCTGTCATCAAATACCTTTCAGTATCAAAAGTATAAAATGATGAATTAACAATCGTAGATTTCCAGACATTCTGTCTGGGAATATCAGTTCCACTTTCATACGAAGGAGCTTCAACAATCCAGATATTAAAATTATTCATATTTTCTTTATATGGCGAAGAACCAAAGAGTGCTTTGACAAACTTTTCAACATCTTTCTTAAATTTATCAAGTTCATTTCCAGTATAACCTTCAGGAATAATTACAATATCCACTTTCTGCGATGGATCTCCATTATCGATAAACTTAGATGAAGAAAAAGAATTAGTTTTATCTTTTTTGATGAATGGATTATCCGGGTCAATTTCGATTTCATAATTGAGAACAAAATTATTTTTTCGATCCCTTGAATAAAGTTTTAAAATTACTTCTCTCTTTGGAAAAGGGAAGGTAACTGTCTCATGAAAAGCCCGACTTATTTTTTTCGCTTCTGGTGTTGTTAACCACTCAGCAAAAAGAGTTGAGTATCCTTTTGAAAAAATTAATTTACCAGTTTCTTTATCATAGACTTCATATTTGTAATTACCAAAATTAAAAGGATCAATAAGATTTTTCTTTGGACCGCCCCAGTATGGTTCTTCCCGGAGTTCACCAAAAACAATTGATTGTGATTTTGCATCTCCAGTATGATAATAATCGAACCTTAATGTCTTATCAAGAAAAAAATCTTCAAATTTGATTTGAGCCGATAAGTTAGTGACTAAGAACAAAAGTATAATTACAAATCTCTTCATTTTTATTCCTCTATTTTTTTTACAACTAACTTGAAGCCATTTAGTGAAATTACTTTAACTTTTGAATCTTTTGAAATGAACTCACCTTCTGAATATGCATCGTATTTCTTGCCTTCAATAAGAATAAATCCAGATGGTTTTAAATCTGTCATTGCAATCCCTATCTCTCCTATCAAGGATTGAGAAGAATTAAATAAACTTTCAGAGATGATTTTATTTTCCTGATCAAGTATAAAACGATTCCATACTTTATGTTTTTTAATCAAATAAAAAAGAATGGCTAATAGAAATAGAATAACCAGAATTAATAATATTCCCGTTTCAAAACCAGCTTCCCTAAATACAATAATTACAGAGACAATTAAAAGTAATGCACCAATAAAACCTGCAACCATTCCTGGTAAAATTAAAATTTCAAGAACAATAAGAGTTAAGCCTGCGATTAAAAGAAGTGCAATAGTAATATATTCCATCAATTACCTGTTTTTTCCCGAACAACAATTTGTTGATAAGGAATCTCGATTTTATTTTCTGCGAATTTCTTGAGAATGGCTTCTCGAAAATCACTTTGCATTTGAAATACATTACGGTAATCTGCTGTTCGCGAAACCAATCTTAACGAAATACCATTTCCAGTAAATCCCATAACGAAAACAGATGGCTCAAATTCTTGAAGGTTTAAAGGATGATTCTTAGCGATTTCTATTAAGATATTTTTTGCAAGTTCGAGATTTGAGTCGTAAGAGATTTCGACATCAACAAAAACCCGAGAAATATAATCAGGATAAGTTATATTCTGAATTCTTGATTTGACCAGCTCAGCATTGGGAATGATTACAAGATTATTATCAAAATCAAGTATTTTGGTGCTTCTCATACCTATCTCGAACACATCGCCAAATTCTCCACTCGGCAATCTAATTCTATCACCTTCACGAAAAGGTCGGTCAATTAAGATGACAAATCCAGCAATCATGTTAGCTAAAGTTTCTTGAGCAGCAAGTGCAATAGCTAATGAACCAACACCAAGAGAAACAATTATTCCACTAACATTAACATTAAACTTGTTCAGGACAATTAAACCACCAATTACAATTAGAATTACAAGAAAGACTTTTCTTAATAACGGAATAAAATCGTGAAGTGAACCTCTTGTATTCTGGAGATTCTTTTTCTCGATGTAATAATCCATTACTAAGTTAAAAACTTTTGAAACTATATAAATGCAGATAATAACCGTTGCAATGAAGAGAATATTAAAAGTAATCTCACTTGCCCCGATTAAGAAATTAAAAGTTTCTGTTGATAAAATTTTCTTTAAGCCAGTTTCGCTTTTTAATCTATTAGTGAAATAATTTGCACCAAAATATAGACCCAGTATGCCGAAAATTCTGTTATCAGATTTTATTAATATTTCTAAAATTTTATCGTCAAGTTTTGTCTTTGTTCGTTTGAAGATAGGTTTTAGAATCAACTTCGAGATTAGATTTACAATTTTTCCAAGGATTACTAAAGAGAAAAGAATAATTAAAGCAATTATCACATCAACCAAAACTAAATCTTTAATTAAGTTTTCAAGAAATTGATGAAGCGTTAAGATTTTCATTTTCTGCTACCTGGCTTAATAAATGGAATGTTTTCCTTGCATAAAGGACATTGCTCTTGAGTAAATACTTCTGCTGAAATCTTGATTGTACTGAAAAATGGAAAATCCAGCTCGGGTTGTTCAGTGGTTCTATCCACAATTGAACCCAGTCCAACAGGAACTGCACCAGATTGTTCAATTACACTCATAACTTCTTTTGTGGATTTTGCAGTCGTTACTACATCTTCGCAAATAAGAACTCTCTCATTTTTACTTAAAGAAAATCCTCTTCTTAAATTCATAAAACCATCGGTGCGTTCGGTGAAGATAGATCTTTTTCCGAGCAATCTTGCAACCTCCTGTCCAACAAGAATACCACCAATTGCAGGTGAAATCACGGTATCGAAATCAAAACTTGAAAAAAAATCAGCGATCTCTCCACAAAACAAAGTAGCGTAAGAAGGATATTGTAGAACAAGAGCACATTGAAAATAAATATTACTGTGAAGACCAGAACTCAAAAGAAAATGTCCTTCTTGAAGAGCACCGGTTTTTCTGAAAATCTCAAGTTTCTCTTCGTTTGTCATAGTTTAATAAAGTGAATCAACAGATTTTGCAAAATTAATATCTTTTTCTGTTACACCACCAGCACTGTGAGTTGAAAGTGAAATAGTTACATTTCTATAGTTAAAGATTTTAATATCTGGATGATGGTTTTCTTTTTCAGCGAGGTCAGCAATTTTATTTACAAAACTTATGGCATCTTTAAAATTCGGGAAAACATAATTCTTTGTAATAGAAGAACCTTCAATGAACCAGTGCTTCATATCGGCTAAATAATTTTCCAGTTGTTCGATTGGGATTACTTCCATTGTATCTCCAATTTTTTTATAAATATAGAAAACGATGATGTGAAAATAAATTCTTAATAAAGGAATGTTTAATTAGTATGAAAAGTTTGTGTGTTCAAAACGATAGCGATCTCTTTCAGGAGTATAAAATATTTATGCAATATTTCACTTCACTCTCCTGATCAATTCTTTTATCTTGTATAATCAAAGAAATGAAACTTCTAACTTAAAGCTCTAAGAAAAAATCCATTCCAGACTTATTTTGGAATCTAAACTTGAAAGTATGTGCAGTAAATAGAGGAATTGTCCAAAAAGTGTCATGCCGAATTCATTTCGACATCTAAACTTGTAATTATAAACCAAAAATAGACCCTGAAATAAATTCAGGGTGACAAAATAATACTTTTTAGTCAACCCCCGCTCTCAAATCTGGCTATGGCTTATCAATCCTTCGATGTACTTTCTGCTCTTCTTCTTCTTTATCTCTTGCTCTCTATGAAATGCTTCTTGTTTACTCTTATATTCTTCAACGTAAACTATTTCCCACGGAACACCTGATTTCGTCGATGTATTGTATCCTGAATTGTGATACTTCATCCTTCTATCTAAATCATTTGTGTGTCCAACATAAAATCGATTTGTCTTCTTGGAGTATAAAATGTATGTGTAATATTTTTCTTCTTCCATTGCCCCTGTTGTAATCTTGTGGAGCCAGGGGGAGTCGAACCCCCGACCTTCTGAATGCCATTCAGACGCTCTCCCAACTGAGCTATGGCCCCATCAATTTTATGCAAAGTTATCAAAAATCATTTTAATCTGAAAATTTCTGAGTATAATTAAAAATCTATAGTTATTTTTGTACATAATTCGGAATTAACTTAACTGATTCAAAATTAATTGAGGTTAAAATGTCAATAAAGTTTTCTGAGATTCCTAACAATCCAGAATTATTTAATAATTATGTTGAGAATTTTGAGAAAGTTAAAGAATTCTTCAATACAAATTTTAGAAATGCAGATTATCTGGTTGCAAACTTAGAAGCTTTCAATAAAGACCTTGAACATCGAAAAAAATTAGTCAACATTTTAAAAAAACAATATTCTGAAGATACCCCATCAGATAAAACAGCACAAAATATAGAAGCTTTAAACTCTGAAAATACTTTTGCAATATTAACAGGTCAACAACTTGGAATTCTTACCGGTCCACTTTATACCATTTATAAAATTATAACAGCAATTAAACTTGCCAATCAGCTTAATGAAAAATATCCAGAATTAAAATTTGTACCAATTTTCTGGCTCGAAGGTGATGACCATGATTTTGATGAAGTGAACTGGATTAAAATTCTTGATAATGAAAACAGTCTTACAAAAATAGTTTATGACGACGGACTTGATGCTGAAACGAATCGTGGTCCAATGGGGAATTATCAACTCGATCTAATGATTGATAACTTTATCGAAAAAATTGCATCATCACTTCGTGAAACTGAATTCAAGTCGGACCTACTGAATTTAATTAAGAAACATTATTATGCTGGAGCCACTTTTAAATCAGGTTTTGTTGGTCTTGTTAGAGAATTTTTTGATAAATATGGACTGATCATTTTCGATCCGCAGGATGCAGAAGTAAAAGACTGGCTAAAAGAAATTTTCATTAAAGATATTGAGAATTACAGTTTCATCTCGGAAGAATTGATTTTAAGAAGTGCAAAGCTCGAAGAAAATTATCACGCTCAAGTTAAGATAAAACCAATTAATCTTTTTTATATCGAAGATAGTGGAAGATATCTTGTTGAACCTGCAGGAAATGATTTTCGCTTAAAAGGCAAACGAAAAAAATTTACAAAAGATGAACTTATCTCAGAGATTAATTCCCATCCAGAGAAATTCAGTCCTAATGTTGTCTTAAGACCAATTTGTCAGGATTTTATTTTCCCCACGGCGTATTATGTTGCTGGCCCATCTGAAATCTGTTATCACAGTCAAATTTATCCATATTATGCAATTCATAATTTGACTCCACCTATTCTATATCCAAGGTCAAGCGCTACAATCATTGAATCCAAAGTAAAAAATATTCTCAACAAGTATGAACTCCAATTAAAAGATTTCTTTACTGATCTTGAGTTGCTTGCCACAAACATTACAGATAGAAATTCTGAAGTCGTTGTAAACAATGTAATTCAAAATATCATAGATGAACTGGATAATCCATTCCAAAGTTTAAAAGAAAATCTAATAAAAATAGATCCAACACTTGAGGATATTGTTAAAACTGCAAAAAATAAAACGATACAGGCAATTGAGGTTGTAAAAGAAAAAGCATTGAGTGCTCAGAAGAAAAAAAATGAAATCATCTTCAGACAGATTTATAAAACTTCAAACATTCTATATCCCGATGAGAATCTTCAGGAAAGAGAAATTAATTTTATCTACTTTATGAATAAATACTCCTTTAAATTCGTTGATTTTCTTTTTGAGAATCTCGATATCAATTTATTTGAACATCAGATTATAGAAATTGGATAGAAATAAAAAGGTCAGGTATTTTAAACCTGACCTGATAAATTATTCAAATTAACCCCAGCGTTCCGATTCTTCAGCCAGCGGACAACTCAGAATATAATTTCTCAATTCTTCCACGCTTGCAGTAGCAAGAGCAATTGAAGTATCAGCAGCACCATAATAAAGTTTTATTTCATCTCCATCAACAACCCAGCCACATGGAAAGACAACATCATCTACATCACCTTCCCTTTCATAAAGTTCACGAGGACCAAAAATCCACTCGGCACTTCTTCTTAATACTTTAATTGGATTATCTTTATCAAGTAATGCAAGACCTAATCTATAAATTGCTCCACCAGCTGTTCTTTTTACACCATGATAAAGAATAACCCAACCTTCAGGAATTAGCAATGGAGGTGGAGAGAGTCCAATTTTATTTGCATCCCACCAGGCACCTTCACGAGCTCTGATTAAAATTCGGTGTTCACCCCAGTGAAATAAATCAGGTGAAAATGAAATCCAGATGTGGGCAGCAGAATGAGGAGTAGAAATTATTGGTCGATGAATTAACGCCCAACGGTTTTCAAATTTTATAGGAAAGAGAGCAGCATCTTTATCTTCTGGAGGAAGTATTGCACCAACCTTCTCGAATTTTTCAAAATCTTCTGTCAATGCAAGTGAAACTAAAGGTCCACCATTTGAATAGGCAGTATAAGTAATGGCGTATTTTTTCAACTCTTCAAGATATGTAATTCTTGGATCTTCGATACCCCAGATTTCTTCCGGGAATTTATCAGGTTCAGGTAACAATGTTGGTTTATCGTCTATTTTCCAGTTATCAATTCCATTCTTGCTACGAGCAATAGTTAAATGCGAGATTCCTCTCATATCTTCAACTCGCATCAATAGTATTGTTTCATCATTAAATTTCGTTGCACCTGCATTAAAGACTGAATTTGCACGATAAGGAATATCTGAAATTGTGATGATTGGATTTTTAGAATATCTTTTGAACAATTCAAATTTTGAATTGCTCATAGAGTTCCTCCAATTTGTTTATGATGATTTTGAAAAAATTAATCTTCAACTTGTTTAACTTTTTCGTAAGCTTTAATCATATTTTCAATTCGATAAATTTCAGCAAGAGAGATTAAAAAACTGAGAGTTGATTCAGCTCCTTGATTTAAATTTACACGATCTACTTGAAGTGCATCGTAACAACCACCAGTTGTTGCATCATACAATTGGAGTCCCAGATCATTCTTCCCAAAAAACCATTCGAATATTGATTTGGATAGATTATACCAGTATTCATCGCCAGTGATTCTATGAGCTTCAGAACAAGCAAGAATAGCATCGCAGGTCGAAACTGGTTGTTGATCAAATCGAGCCTTTGATTGTCCTTTGACATACCAACCATCAGAACCAATTGGTGAAAAATGTCCTTTCTCGCTTAATTGTAAATTCATCAGCCATTTTAAAGTTTCCAATCCAACTTCGAGAACCTCAGAATTTTTCATTTGATAACCACTTACAAGAAGAGCCTGAGAAATTTTTGCATTGTCATAGGTGAGATAATTTTCAAACCATTTCCAATCATTAGTTGCAACATTATAATAAAGGTTCATCAACTTTTTAACTAATTCATCTCTAATACTTAAAACTAATCTATCTCCGCTCATTCTCTGTAAGTATTCATTAATACCAAGAAGTCCAAAAGCCCATGCACGAGGCGAAGTTAATTCTGGAATAAACGATATGGCATCATTGAATAATTGAGTTGCCCATATTTGTAATTGCTTTTTTGTTGATTTACCTACAACTGTTCCTAAAGCCCATACAGCTCTTCCCTGGGAGTCATCAGAACCAATTTCTTCTACCCATTGTCTTTGAAAATTCATAAAGTTTCTAAAACGTCTTTTACTACTATCATAAGCATAATCAATAAAGGCAGCGTAAATATTTGAAAGTCTGTAGACATTTTCATCGGCAATTCCAAGATCATCAAGTTGAACAGTGAATAGCAATGCTCTTGCATTATCATCCAGACAATATCCTTCAGAATATCTCGGGATGGAAAATCTCGAATGTTGAAAAATGCCAATTGCGTCTGTAAGATTATTCAAATGTTTTAAATTTATTTCAGGCAATTCCATTCTTTGATCATCTAAAGTTTTGAGCTGTGGAATTGTATATGGCTTTTTAAGTGATAATTCTCTTGCTTGCTGAAAGGAATTAATATAAAGATGGGCAATATTACTCCAGACCATTTCACGACCAAGCATGTAAGCTTTTTTTCTTAATGAATGTCTTTTAGTCTCATTGGATAAAAGCTCAATTACTGCGTTTGCAATTGCATCTGAATCTCTGAAAGGCACAATAATACCTCTTTCATCTGAAAGTAATTCCTCTGCATGCCAGTACGGAGTAGAAATGACTGCCTTTCCACAACCAAATGAATAAGATAATGTTCCAGATGTTATCTGTGATTTATTAAGATAAGGTGTAATGTAAATATCTGCAGCACCAATGAATTCTTTTAATTCATCTGAATCAACAAAGCGATTGTAGAAAATCACATTCTTTTTAATTCCAAGTTCATGAGCGAGTCTTTCAAGACTTAATCTATAAGACTCACCCTGTTCTCGAATAATATTTGGATGAGTTGCACCAAGAATTATATAAACAACATTTGGAAATTTCTGTATGATTTTAGGCATAGCCCAGAGAACATACTCAATCCCTTTTCCAGGTGAGATTAAACCAAATGTTAAGAGAACAAATTTACCTTCCACTCCGAATCTATCCTTGTAAAAATTAGGGTCAACAAAAGGCATATCTGGAATACCATGGGGAATTAAATCAATTTTTTCTTCAGGTACTTTATAAATTTCTTTTAAGAAATCACGTCCTTTACTTGTCATTGTAATTACTTTTGAAGAATAATTTATTATTTCTTTTAACACTCGTTTTTGTTCTGGGTTTGGTTCATCTAATATGGTATGCAATGTTGTGACAATTGGCATACGAAGATTTCTGATAAGTGCAAGAATATGACTCCCCTCAACTCCACCGAAGATCCCATATTCATGTTGAAGAGAGATGACATCAACATTGTTATAATTAAGAAAATCAGCAGCTTTTTGGTAGGTCGAAATATCCTGTTTAATTATTTCAAATCTCACTTCAGATGGATAATCAAACACCTGATTTTTATCTGTGATTGCAAGAACTATTGAGTCAGTGTTTGAGTATTGATTTTTTATTGAATTGAAGAGATCATAAGTGAAAGTTGCAATCCCGCATCTTCGCGGCACATAATTTCCAATGAAAGCAATTTTTTTGATTTTTTGCCTCTCTAACATATAGCCTCCTTAATTTTTTATAGCCAATACTCGAATCGCTAATTTTATTCATTTCCAAATCTAAAGTTCCATTTAATTAACTATTTGTTAACAATCAGATAACTTTTTGAAAATCTCCATACTATACATTTGAAATAAAAAAGGAGAGGTTATGTTAGCAGCAATAAATAAATTTCAAAAGTTTGAAGATATTTTAATGCTTCAAATCAGTCATATTTTTGGTGAAAGTGATTACAAATTATTTTTGATATTTAGAAAAATTTTTATCGTCATAACGAGACTAGGAGATGGTCAACTTTATCCAATCGTTACAATATTTTTAATTGCTTTTTCAAAATTTGAATTGAACTTTTTACTAACTCTATTACCAGCATTTTCAATAGAACGAAGTGTTTACTATTTACTTAAAAATTTGACAAAAAGAATACGACCATTTGAAAAATTGAAAATAAATAACCAGCCAATCTTACCACCTGATAAATACAGTTTTCCTTCAGGTCATACATCGGCTGCATTTCTTTTTGCAACTCTGACCAGTATTTTCTTTCCTGCGTTTACAAGTTTGGTTTTCATTTTTGCATTTCTTGTTGGAATTTCTCGAATTATTTTAAATTTACATTATCCAACTGATGTTTTTATAGGTTCTCAGCTTGGAATTTCAATAGGAATAATTTCGTATAAATTAATGCAAATTATATTAGTATGAGAAAATTTTTCTGGGGAGTTGCAACTTCATCCTTTCAGATTGAAGGAAACATTGAAAACGATTTTACAAAATGGGAGCTTGAAGGAAAATTTAATCGCAATGGATTAAATCCTGTTTATGATAATGGTGCAAATCACTGGCTAATGTGGGAACAGGATTTTGAACTCCTAAAACTACTTGAAGTTAATGCATATCGATTTTCAATTGAATGGGCTCGCATCCAACCTGAACCAAAAACTTTTTCCGAAAAAGCCATTGATCAATATGAAAGAATGATAGATACACTCCTCGAAAATAGTATTGAGCCATTTCTAACACTTCATCATTTTACACATCCAGTCTGGTTTCACGATAAATCACCCTGGCACAGTGATGAATCTATTGAAGTATTTCTTGAGTTTGTTAATAAGATTTTAAATCGTTTTAGAGATCGAATTAAATACTGGATATCATTTAACGAGCCACTCGTCTGGACTATGGCAGCTTATGGCGAAGGAAATTTTCCACCTGGTTATAAAGATTTAAATATAATGATGATTGCTCTTGCAAATATTCTGGAAGCCCATTCAAAAGTTTATGATTTGATAAAATCAAGCATTTCAAATTCAACCATCGGGATTGCAAATAATTTTATTGTCTTCAAAAAAGAACGAGACTGGTTTTTACTGGATAGAGCAGTTAGAAATAAAATTCACAAGTTCTATAATCTAATGATACCTGACGCATTTATAACCAATAAATTGATTGCCTCAATTCCACCTCTTCTTAAATTTGAAAAAGAAATTAAACTTGATAACAAAATTGATTTCTGGGGAATTAATTATTACTACAGATTATTCACCAAATTCAAATTGAGTTTAACTAATCCGTTTTATTTTTATACAAAACATCCTGAAACAGATACTGGCTGGGAAATATATCCAAAAGGGTTATATAAGATTATCAAAAAATTATCTAAGTATGGGAAGCCATTAATTATAACAGAAAATGGAATTGCCATTAACAATGAAGAAATCAGAAAAAAATTTCTAAAAAAACATTTAAAATATTTATTCAAAGCAATAAATAAAGGCATTGATGTTAGAGGATACTTTTACTGGAGTTTACTCGATAACTACGAATGGCTCTTTGGTAAATCAAAAAGATTTGGTTTAGTCTTTGTAGATTACGAAAAAGATTTTAATAGAATTCCGAAAGAGAGTTTTTATTTCTACAAAAATTTAATTGAAACTTACAACAAAAAATTTAATGAACAGATTTTAACTGAGAGTTAAAATTTATGACCATTTTTATTATTCTTTTTACTGCATTATTTATAAGTATTGCTTATCATATTTTAGTTTATATTCAATCTCTAATTAACATTAAAAATGATAGAAAATTTTTAAAAGCAAATAAAGATAATTTTTTCCCGTCAGTCTCAATTTTAAAACCACTCAAAGGAATTGACGATGACCTTGAAAGAAATATAAAATCATTTTTTGAACTGGATTATCCTGAGTACGAAATAATTTTCGGATTCCATTCAAACGATGACCCTGCTATAAAGATTGTAGAAAAATTAATTAAAGAGCATCCACAAATTAAATCGAAGGTTGTTATTGATTCAGCAGAAATTGGACTTAATCCTAAGATTAATAATTTGAACAATATTTATCCCTACTCAAGTGGAGAAATAATTTTTATTAGCGATAGCAATACACGAGTAGATAAAGAATTTTTGAAAATGATAGTCTCTTATTTTCGAGATGAAAGTGTTGGTCTGGTCTCTGCCGCAATAAAAGGCACAAACGCAAAAAATATTTTTGCTCTATTTGAAAATTTACATTTGAATTCTTTTACTTTTGGAATTGTGCAGACTGCAAGTGCACTGGCAAATGTTCAAATTACCATTGGCAAAGCTATTCTTGTGAGAAGACAAATTTTAGATCATTTAAATGGCTTTCAGAGTTTCAAAGATTATCTTGCTGAAGATCATCTGATGGGACTTGAAGTTAAAAGACACGGTTATAAGGTAAAAATATCAACTCTCACTGTAGAAAATATCAATGAAAGATGGTCACTTCAGAAAATTCTAAACAGACATCGACGCTGGACATTAATGAGATTAAACATTGACCCAGTATTTTACATTCTTGAATCTCTCACAAACACTACATTAGTTTCTTTAATCTTAATAATTCTCAGTCCATCATTTTATTTTATTGGATTGACTGCCATTCTGTTTAAGATTTTAATTGATTATCTGACTGCACGATTAGTTTGCAATTCACTTAAATTCGTTCACTTTTTGCTTGTACCATTTAAAGACATTTTAATGGGAATCATCTGGTTCTCGCCATTCATATATAATAAAATCAACTGGAGAGACTCAAAGCTTCGAGTGATTAAAAATTCTAAGCTTCTACCGGTCAATTGAATCTGCATTTCAAAAATTAGACAAATTTTTCAAAATTCATTAAATTTGCATCGCAATTTTGAAATGAATGTTCTTAATATTTTGATGTATCGGGGAGTAGCTCAGCCCGGCTAGAGCGCTTGGTTTGGGACCAAGAAGTCGCAGGTTCGAATCCTGTCTCCCCGACTACATTTTTTTCTTTTATCTTTCTCTATTCCATTTCCAAGAAGTCAAGCAGGTCGAAAAAATTTTCCAGTGAAAATTTTTGAGATCCCGATTTATCGGGATTCGAATCCTGTCTCCCCGACTACATTCTTTTCTTTTAACTTTCTCTATTTCCCTTTCCAAGAAGTCAAGCAGGTCGAAAAATATTTCCAATGAAAATTTTTGAGAAAAGCTGACCAAAACATAATGCTTACCTATTAGAACTTTGTCCAGGTTTTATTTTTAGAAAATAATCGAAAGCTTTGGTGCTGAAAACAAGTTCAAGTCAGGATTCATCAATTACACTCAAGTGAAATTTAGATACCGAAAGAATATTGTGGCTCTTCCACACACTATCCAGTAAAATTTATATTTTATTTTCTACTTTCTATTTCGATTGTTCCTAAGCTAATTCCTTAAAACAATTACTGTTCTTGTCGCAAAATTCCCGAAGTTAACTTTGAACTCAGTATATTTACATCAAGAAAATATCTAAATCGAATTTTTATTTTATCTTTAATATTACAGTTTTCGAATAACTGTTCTTGAGTTTAATTCACATTTGTACAAAGTAATGAAGATAAAAGATGAAGACTTAGAATCTATCATTTGTTAATAACTATATCATTAATTTTCATTCACTGAAAAATTTTTTTAATTTATTCTTGAGAGAGAATAAAATATGGCTTCAAAAGTTTTTCAATCACCTTTACTTGTAATTCCATCAATTGATATTAAAGATGGAAAACTTGTAAGAATAGTACAGGGAATCCCCAAAAAAGTCCCATCAATTTATCCTGATGATCCTGTGGAAATGGCAAAAATCTGGCGAGAAGAAAACGCTAAATGTTTACATGTTGTTGATTTCGATGGAGCCTGGTATGGTTCAAATAAAAATCTACCAGTAATTGAAAAACTAATACATTCTGTTGTTATCCCTGTACAAATCGGTGGAGGACTTAGAACAATCGAAAAAATAAGAGAGGCATTCAAGATTGGTGCTGCTCGAGTTGTTCTTGGTACTATTGCTATCACCAATCCAGAAATTTTACAACAGGCAATCGATGAATTTGGAGCCGAGAAAATTATAGTCTCCCTTGATATAATTAAAAATTCTGTCGTTATCAAAGGTCGAAAAGAAACTTCGGCCATAAATCCTGTGAGCCTTGGATTAAATCTGAAAACAATGGGAATAAACAGATTAATCATCACCGATGTAGAAAGAAATGGCTTAATGCTTGGTCCAAATCTGGAGTTGTTGAAGCTAGTCGCTGAAAAAGTTGGAATAAAAATAACTGCATCTGGTGGAATTTCAGGATATAGAGATTTAATTTCTTTACTTGATTTAACATCTAAGGGAATTGATTCAGTCATAATTGGCAGGGCGCTTTACGAGAATAAATTCCCATGCCAGGAATTATGGCGTATTGCAGAATATGGTACAATAATATAATTTGAAAATGATGGAACACGAAAAAATAATAACTCGAAGCAGTCTCTGGTCTAATATCTTCAAATCAGAAAGTAATGAAGAAAAAATTCTAGACCTTCTAAAAAAATTTCCTGCATTTAGTGATTTAAAAAAACGCGAACTTAAAATGATTCGCAAGCTCGTTCAGGTTCGTGAATATTTACCTAATGAAATAATTTTTTACGAAGGCGATCCTGGCGTTTCAATGTTTATCATCGAAAGCGGGAAAGTTGAAATCTCTCATACATTTAAATCAGGAATAAAACAGGAACTTGCCCTTCTCTTTTCAGGTGATTTTATGGGTGAGTTCAGCGCAATCATTGAGGGTTATAGAACTGCTACAGCAACATCTCTAACTGAAACCAGATTATTGATAATCTTTAGACCTGATTTACTGGAACTTATACATCGTGAACCAACTCTTGGAGTAAAAATTCTTTTAGGGTTCTCAAAAATTTTTGTTGAGAAGCTCAGAAACTTGAATAGAGACTATTTAAATCTGTACGAACTTTTACATTTCGAAAAACAACTTGATAAGTGAGGTGTTTATGTTACTCAATATAGAAAGAATTCTTGTTCCAGTTGATTTTTCTGAATATTCCAAAATGGCTCTTGATTATTCAATCGAGTTTTCAAAAAAATTTAATTCAGAATTAATATTAATCTATGTCATTGAGCCAATAGTATATCCAAGCGATTTTGGCCTCGGGCAAATTCCAATTAATCAGGTTGATTTTGAAATTCAATCGAAAGCTGAAGAAGAATTGAAAAAGTTAATTGAGGAAAAAGTACCAGCAGATGTAAAAGCTTCATTTACAGTAAAGACAGGAAAACCGTTTCTTGAAATTATTAACGCCGCCAAAGAATTAAATTGCGATTTAATAATTATTGCAACTCACGGGCACACAGGAATAGAACATATTCTTTTTGGAAGCACAGCTGAAAAAGTTGTAAGAAAATCCCCTGTCCCAGTTTTAACTGTTAGAAAAAAGAAATTGTAATAAAATCAATTCTTACGACTGATAATAAAGTTAACCAGATCAATTAGGGCTTGTTTACTCTCCGAGTCTCGATATTTTGAAATTATATCAATTGCTTTTGAAGCATATTCTTTCGCGCGGTTATTCGCGTAATTTATCCCATCATATTTTGCGACAAATTCAAAAATTGAATTAAGGTCTTTATTACTTAATTTTCCTCGAATTAAATTTTTAATACTCTTTACTTCATTCTTCTCAGCTTGTTTTAGTGCGTAGATTATAGGAAGAGTAAGTTTTTTTTCTCGCAAATCATTTCCAGTGGGTTTACCCATAATGCTTGATGTACCTTCGAAATCAAGAATATCATCTTTGATTTGAAAAGCAATGCCAAGTAATTCTCCAAAATTTCTAAAATCGTCAATTACATTTTGTTCATTAGTGATGCTCATAGCTCCAATAGTTGTACAGGTTGAAAATAGAGACGCTGTTTTATCCGAAATAATTTTAAGATAAGTTTCTTCATCGTTATTTAATTTTCTAATTTTCTGAATTTGAAGAAGCTCACCTTCGCTCATTCTTTTAACTGTATTTGTTATCACTTTCAAAAATTCAAATTCATTATTATCAACTGCTATTTGTAACCCACGAGCTAATAAATAATCACCCATCAAGACAGCAATTCGATTTTTCCAGATAGCATTGATAGATGGCAAACCTCTTCGAGTATCTGAATTATCAACTACATCATCATGAACAAGTGTTGCAGTGTGAAGCATTTCAACAAGGACAGCCCCACGATAAGTATGTTCATTCACATCACCAATCGTTTTTGCAGAAAGTAAAACAAGTGCTGGACGAATTTTTTTCCCTTTTTGTCGTAAAATGTATCTAACAATTAATTCTACAAGTCCAACACGAGAACGCATTTGATCCGAAAAAAATTTTTCAAATTGCTTCAATTCATCTTTGATCGGATCAGTAAAATTTTTTATTTCTCTATTCTTCACTCTTTTTTCTCATTGAAATTTTTGAAACCCAGATACTTATTTCATACAGCAAAAGTAATGGTATTGCAAGCAGAGATTGATTAACAGGATCTACAGTTGGAGTAATGATTGCAGCTAAAATCAAAATTAAAACAATGGCAATTCTCCAGTGTCGTCTCATAAATTGTGGAGTTAACAAACCCAGCTTTGTCAAAAAAAATGACAACATCGGTAACTCAAAAACAACACCTGAAAGAATTATCATACTCATCACAATTGAAAGATATTCATCAATGGCAAATTTATTTTCAATCTCAGGTGAACCAAATGTAAAAGCAAAATTCAAAGAATAAGGCAACATTATAAAATATGCGAATAATGCACCAAGAAGAAAACATAATGAAGTAAATATCACAACTGATAAAACATATTTTTTTTCATGTTTATGAAGTGCTGGTTCAATGAATTTCCAGATTTGATAGACAATCCAGGGTAAACTTAAAATTAATCCACTAAAGAAAGCAACTTGAAAGTAAAGAAAAAGTTGACCAAATGGTTTTAAATTTTGCAATTTAACACCAATTCTCTTAGCCGGATAAAGTAATATATCGTCAACAATAAACTCGATAAAAAACCAGCTAACAATTGCAGCAATTACTATCCCGATAATTGAATTAATGATAGTCCATCTTAATTCTTCCAGATGTTCAAGGAAGGTCATTTCCTTGAAATCTTCTTCGACACTGGAATTTTTTTCTTTATCTCGCATTATGATATCGAATTAAGAAGTTCTTTATAAATCGGAAATTTAGAACAAAATTGTTTAACCTCTTCACGAATGGAATTTAACTTCTGCGTATCATTAACATTTGAAAGTGCTGAATCAATGAAATTAAAAATTATATCCATTTCAGGTTCTTTCATTCCACGAGTAGTAACCGCCGGTGTACCAATTCTTATTCCGCTTGTAACCATTGGACTCTGAGTATCATAAGGCACCATGTTTTTATTAACAGTAATACCAGCTAAACCAAGAGCATCCTCAGCTTGCTTTCCTGTTAATCCCTTTGATCTCAAATCAATTAAAATCAAGTGGTTGTCTGTTCCATTAGTTGTAACCTTATAACCTTTTTCAATAAATCTAGTGGCGAGTCGTTGTGCGTTTTTTATAACTTGCTTGGAGTATTCAACAAACTCTGGTCTAAGTGCTTCACCAAATGCAACTGCCTTGGCGAGTATAACATGCATTAAGGGACCACCTTGAATTCCAGGCATTACATTAGAATCGATAATCTCAGACATCATTTTTAATCTACCGCTTTTTGGAGCTCTTATTCCTTCACGATTTTCAAAATCCTTACCAATCATAATCATTCCACCTCTTGGACCTCGTAGAGTTTTATGCGTAGTAGTTGTAACGAAATCACAATATGGCAATGGATCATTTAATAACTTGGAAGCAATTAAACCAGCAGGATGAGCAATATCAGCTATTAAATATGCTCCAATTGAATCGGCAATCTCACGAAACTTTTTGTAATCCCAATCTCTTGGATATGCACTGGCACCAATGACTATTGCCTTTGGTTTATTCTGTTTTGCGAGGGACTCAACTTGATCAAAATCCACTAATTGATTGTCTTCTCTAACATTGTAAGAAATTACTTCAAAAAATCTTCCACTAAAATTAACTGGTGAACCATGAGTTAAATGCCCACCATGTGCGAGATTCAAACCCATTATTTTGTCGCCAGGTTTAAGAATTGAAAAATAAACCGCCATATTTGCCTGCGAACCTGAATGAGGCTGAACATTTACATATTCACATCCAAATAATTTTTTAACTCTATCACGAGCCAGGTCTTCAGCCATATCAACAAATTCACAACCACCATAATATCTTTTACCTGGATATCCTTCAGCATATTTATTTGTTAACACAGAGCCAAGTGCATTAAGTACATCAAGACTTACATAATTCTCTGATGCGATAAGTTCAAGACCTTCTTCCTGACGGAGAATTTCTTTTAATAAAATTTCTTTTGCTTCTTGATCATTTAATTTAATTTCTAACATCTGTATTTCTCTTCGATATTTTTAATTTTATTAATTCTTCTTTCGTGTCTTCCACCCTCAAATTTTGAAGATAAAAACTCTTCAATTATTTCTTCGGGTGAATCTTGAAGTGTAATTCTTGCACCAAGAGCAATTACATTTGCATCATTATGAGCTTTTGCATAATGAGCCATTTCCTTGGAAGTACACAATGCTGCACGAATACCTGGAATTTTATTAGCACTAATGGAAATTCCAATTCCAGTTCCACATATGATACAGCCAAAATCGCAATTGTTATTAACGACTTCAAGTGCGACTGCTTCACCGAAATCTGGGTAATCGCAACTATCTTCCGAGAAACAACCTTTATCTAAAACTTCAAAGCCTTTCTGATTTAGAAAGGCTTTGATTCTTTCTTTTAATTTAAAACCTGCGTGATCAGAACCTATTGCTATTTTCATATACTTTATGGGACTGTGATACTTTTTCCTATCCAGTTATAACAGTTACCTTCTATCTTAATAACTGTTCCTGATTTTAATTTTCTGAAGAAATAATCTTCTTTTGTCGGAACAGATGCTGCTAATGACTTAATTGCATCATCAGCAATTGAAGCGACATTCGGATCAATAGATTTAGCTTTTCGATATGTATCAACTGCTAATTGTAGAACTACTTTATCCATAAATTCAAAACTACCACACTTTTGAACAGCAGCTTGATAGAGAGTTGCTTCATATATATAAGGCAAGCCCCAGGTTTTATCAATTTCAGCAGCCTTATAAAAGAAACTTCTTGCCATCGAGAATTGACCCAATTCTTTATAACAAATTCCAATGTTAAGTGGATATTCTCTTACCTTAGAATTCAATTCAAAAGCTTTTTTATATGCATCAATTGCCTTCTGGTATTTTTCCGTTTTCTGATAGCAGGTTGCAAGTCTTGACCAGTATGTTTCAGAATCGGTAACCTTCTTTACAAGAAATTCAAGAGGCTCAATTGCTTTTTCATACTCGCCTGTTTGATAAGTAATTGAAGCATATTGCCAGGCTTTTTGTAAGTTATCTTTGTCTAATTTCCAGGCATTATAAGTTATTTCAATCAATTGATCTATATTTTCAGCGAGAGATTTCATTCTTTCGAGTGGTAGTGGATTATTTGGGTCTTTATTAGAAGCAGCTTGATACAGTTCAAAAGCTTTTAATCTATAATCATTTTCATCGTTCGCAAGTTTAACATAAAGTAGACCTAATCTATCTACATAATAAAAATCAAGGTCTTTATCTAATTCGTATGCTTTTTCATAAGCTTTGATTGCATCCTCTTCTCTTCCTTGATACCATGTCTCAAGGAAATAACCCATCTTTTTGTAATAGTAAGAGGCATTTTCAGGTTGTGTTTTAATTGCAAGATCGTAAATATACATTAATGTATCAGCATAAATCTTTTTTTGATTTGCGTCTACATTAGTCGAGTCGTGTAAATAAATCAGACAATCTTCCATCTTAAGAAAGATAGTTTTGAATTTTCCTGGATTTATTTCCAGAATTTCAAAACCATAAGGTAATGCGGTTTCATAATCTCCATTTTTATGATACTCTGCAAAAAGACTCCACTTTCTATAAATTTTTAAAGTATCAGGTTGTGGAGCAGACTGAGCTTTTATGTCTGCAGTTATTAATATTGAAATGAGAAGTGATGCTAGAAAAATTTTATTTTTCATTTGTTATTTCCTCTTGATTTTTATTCTTCACTTCGTACAAACCAGATTTCCGCAAAATTTATTCCAAACCAGATATTGAGAACTGATTCTTTAACAAGATTATTTACTTTTTTACCTCTGATGGAATATTGTACACCAATATCAATTGAGTTTAATTGATCAACTGGCAAAGATGCACCCGCTTTAAAACCGTATTCGTTTATTTTTACGTCATTTACAGCTAAACCAATATTTTTTGAAAACAAACCAAACCGCCACGTAATAGCTTCGAAATATTTTTCAGGTCTTGAAACTGGTACGTACTCAAAACCAATTGAAAAATAATTCTGACTCACAGAAGCAAAACCTGATTGAGAATATGTATTCAATTTTGACCAATCCTGATTCAAATAGTCTACATATAAAGTCGACCTATCAGAAAGTTTTGCAGAAATGCCTGCAGCAAATTGTCCAGGTAATTTTGTTTTATAAGAATTCTGAGAAATCGTATCTAAGAAAATACCTTGTTTTAATTTTGTCCTTTCCAGACTTAAATTAACTGGACTGAGATAACTAAACCCGATTCTAAATTCTTTCAATGGTAAATTGTCTATATAAGTTTTTAAATTCTCTGAAATAAAACCAAATCTGACACCCACGCCTTTGTAGTTACTTTCCGTCTTGAAAACTGGATTGATAAAAGATGTTTGCACAAATTCAGTTGAAACTTGATCAGTAACTGTTCCAATCAAAAAGTTAGCTGATAGTCCAATTGAACCAAAACTTTTAATGTTATAAGAAAGTCCAAAATAGTAATCAGTTAAACCACCCAATCCTTCATACTTAACTTTATAGGGTATCGAATCGAAATAAAATTCTGGTGACAATACTTTGTAATTCATTTTTGTAAGTGGAGATATTCCACCACTTAATACAATCCCATAATCTCTTTGAACAGGAATGGCGAGTAACAAATAATCGAATGCACCAGTTCTAAAACTATTAGTCGTTGCTTGATCAGAAAAACTATTCCATGAATAATTTAGAGAACCTGCAAATTTAACAAATTGAATTTTTGATGTACTGGCAGGATTAAAAGGATTAATATCAAAATTATCTAAAGCTGCTATTCCAAGTCCAAAACCACTTCTTCGAGCAGTGGGATTTACATTCAATTCGCCAACCCCAAAATTTGAATAAAGTGAGATTGCCTGACCAAAGATTGAAGTCGATAACAAAACTAAAATTAAAATTATCTTTCTCATTTTCTGTATGAATAATTTATGATTAATTGGGGTCTTTTTTCAAAAATTGCTGATTGAGGTCCATAAAAAACAAATTTATCAACTCCACCATCAGGATCTCTTGTAGAAATCAAAAGTCCTCGATTTGCATCATTATCAATCCATTTTTGCATAAAATAATTAATCTGACCTTCATAATAACCATGTTCAGTTTTAATCAAAACAAAATTAACAACACTATCAATTGAAATTTTACTTGAATCTACTACAAACTGAACAAATAATGAATCATGATAACTCGTTCCAAACTTAGAGCTGACTGTATCTGGATATAATCTTAAAATTGATGAATTCACCACAGAACTTTTTGGAATTTTGCTAACATCAAAGAAAATTAAAGATTTAGTTTTTAGTCCTGATTGCAAAACAATCTGTGCATCATTAGTTACAACAGGAGATGAAGTCTCAACTACAAATAAATCAGCATCCACAAAAAATTTTAATGAATCGGTCTTCGAATTATACTGAGCAACAACCTCGAGTACAATCGGGTCACCAACATAATATGCATTTGAAGAAGCAAATCCTTTTATGTAATTCGTATAATTTGTAGGTGAAAGTAAAATTCCTTGAAGCTTGTTTGAAGAATCTGTAGCAATTGCTTTAAACCAGTTCAAAACATTATTTGTATTCAATTCACTGTAATAGAGTGTATCGTCATCAATATTTCTCGTAACGATATTTTCAGTGGCAATTTGATATTTCCCGCTTTTCAGGCTATCCAATGTAAAAGTGTATTCGTTGAAATAGGAAAAAATCTCTTTTATCTCTATCCCGTAAGAATTTGAAGTTGTATCTCCAAATTTATAAACTGGATTCAATTTAACTCTTGCAGAAACTATATTCACATTTGATTTTTTTACAGCATCTTTCAATTCACTTGATAAACCAATTGTAAATCTTATCAGTGAGTACGCTTTTAAATCTCCATATTGCCCAACAAGAATTCTTCTTGTTGCTCCAAGATTATCAGCTTGAGTCAACTGTTTGTGATAAAAAAAAACGCTATCTCTGGTCGAATCAAATTGATTAACTGTGAGAGTTTCAACAGGATTAAGAAGGTTATAACCCGTTATTGATGGGTTTTCAGAACAAGAGACTAAAATTATAGAAAAAAGTAGGCTCGATAAGAATTTCAACCTGCGAAGAGGGATTATAAAGTTTTTCAAATTACTTAGTATCCTTTAATAATTTTTTATATAAATCAATGTATTTTTTTGCTGAATTATACCAGCTAAAATCTTGGGACATTGCATTCTTCATCAATTTGGACCAGGTATCTTTATCCTGGAAAAGTTTTATTGCTCTTTTAATTTCTTTCATCATATCGTCTACTTCATATTTCTTAAACACGAAACCTGTTCCATTGACATCATTTCCATTAAGACGGACAATTGTATCTGCAAGTCCACCAGTATATCTAACAATTGGAATTGTTCCATATTTCAGTGCATAAAGTTGAGTTAAACCACAGGGCTCATATTTGGATGGCATCAGATACATATCTGAACCTGCCTCGATTAAGTGAGCAAGTTCTTCATTAAATCCATAATAGAAACCGAATTTTTTCGGATATTTCTTCTGTATTTTTTCAAAGAATTGTTGATACTTCTTATCACCCTGCCCTAAAAGAACATACTTAACATCAAGACTGAGCAGTTCTTCAATTGCATTTTGTATTAAATCGATTCCTTTCTGCTCTGATAATCTTGAAATTGTACCGATAACAGGCACATCCACATCAAGAGGAAGCTTAAAGTATTCGAGTAATGCTTTTTTGTTTTCGTATTTACCCTGTAAATCTTTTGCATTATACTTCGCAGGAATATATTTATCACTTTCAGGATTCCAGATCGAGTAATCTACACCATTTATGATTCCGTAGAAATCATTTTTCCTTTTCTTTAGTGTGTTTTTAATTAAACCACCAAGCTCATCGATTGTACAAAGTTCTTCAGCATATTTTTCACTTACAGTGGTAATTGCATCAGCATAAACTACACCAGCTTTTAAAAAGCTAATCTTACTTCCATCATTAACTGAAATCTCATTCAAAACCGATTCTGGTAATCCTGTCAGCTTAAAGACTTCCTTTGGGAAGATACCCGGAAAATCAATATTGTGAATAGTGAAAATTACCTTAGTATCTTTTAATATTTCAAGGTCAGCATAAACTGTTTTTAAGTAAGCTGGAATAAGTCCAGTCTGCCAATCATTACAATGAATTATATCAGGTGTCCAACCCAGTTTTTTAATTAACTCCATTATACCTTTTGCATAAAGGATAAATCTTTCATGATTATCCGGATAATCTTTTTTGGTATTTATATCTTGATACAAACCCTTCCTTGAACCGAAATATTTTTGATTATCAAAAAAGTATAACTGGACTTTTGTTTTGTTTCCAACAAGGAAACAAGACCTCATACTCACTAATTCGATTTCATTCCCGAGATGAATAGGAATATCTTTAAGTCGAACTATCTCATGGATTTTAAATCTTCTTTCATCAACTGCCCCGTATTTAGGAAGTACGAGACGAACCTCATTCCCCAATTCCATCAAAGTTTGAGGTAAGGCTGAGGATACATCTCCTAAACCACCTGTTTTTACAAAAGGTGAAGCTTCGGATGTAATAAAAAGTATTTTTAAGCTTTTATTCTTCATTTTCTCGACAAAATTTTTCACAAAATTAAAAAAAATTTGAGGTATTTACAATTTATTTAGAATTTTACTTTCATTAATTTTATATTTTGAAATTATTTAGTACTCAAATTAATTCTACTCAATCATTTATGATAAAACTTTAAAAGATATTTGTAATTTATTGAAATACTTGATTTTATATTTTAAAAAAACTAATATTACATTATAAAAAAAGAGGTAAAAATGAAAAATTTATTTCTAAAACTTTTTAGTTTAGTTTCATTTGGAGTTTTCGTTTTAACTGGTTGTTCTGCTTCTGATGTAACGGAGGAATATGAAGCAGGTCAGAAAGAGGTTACTTATAAAACTGAAGAGAAGGCTCCACAACCTGAAGTTCCTACCCAAACTCAAAAGGAACAACCTCGAATTCAGGAGAGCAATGTTGTAGTAACAACTCAACCAGAATACATTCCCCAGGGACCACCAAATCCACCGCCTCCACCAATAAAGGTGAATCTGGAAACTGGAACTCCACCTGCAACTGAAAAAACTACAGAGACCAAACCATCGGAATTATATCAATATAAAGTTCAGGTTTTCGCCTTTAAGAGTAGATTAAATGCCGAAGCGGAAGCAAAAAAAATACGTCAGAGATTGCCAGATCAACAAGTTTATGTCGAATTTCAGGATAATTTGTATAAGGTAAGATTGGGAATCTATTCTAAATGGGAACATGCAAAAGGCATTAAAGATGCTTTATTCAACCTGGGTTATACAGATAGTTTTATCATTACTGAAGTAAAGCAATAAGGTGAAAATACATTATTATTTAATTATTTTAATTGCAATTGTCACTTTCCATTGTTCGCGAAATGTAGAAAAGGAAAATGGCAATCTGACAAAAGAGCAAGTGGATTTAGGTAAAATAAATCCTCTTGCTCTTTTTTATGTAAATGAAGATTCTCTAAAATTATTTGAATCATTTTCATCTTATCCTGAAAAGAAAATTGAAAACAAAATTTACCAGAAAAAAACTGAGAATAATCCTCAGGTAAATTATTTTGTTCAGGTCGGATTAACTGATTCTTATGAAGAAATTAACCAGCTAAAAAATCAGCTCACGTCTCTTTTCCCGAATGAGACTATAGTTATTAAATACGACTCCCCATTCTATCGAGTTCTGATTGGTCCTTACGACTCAAAATCAAAAGCAAATGAAATTTTCAGTATATTAGAAAGAAAAAATTTTTCTTCAATCAGAATTCGAAACGAAATCTCAAAATAAAAACTAATCAAAATGAAAATTCTTCTTTACCGTGCAAGTCAAGTCCTGACTTGTAAACCAGCTAATGGTAAGTTTAAGCGAAAATCAGAATTAAATGATACTGGACTACTTGAAAATTACTCAGTAATTATTGAAGACGAAAAAATCATTGATATAACTTCTCAAGATTTTGATTTATCACAATTTGATTTAGTAATTGATTGTCGTCAAAATGTTGTGATGCCGGGATTAATTGACTCTCACACACATCTAATTTTTGCAGGCTCAAGGTCAGATGAATTTGAATCAAGACTCAAAGGAGTATCATATGAAGAAATTGCAAGAAAAGGTGGCGGCATTACAAGAACTGTTCTGGCAACCCGGCAAGCAACTAAAGACGAACTCATAAATCTTGCACTGGAAAGAATTGATGAGGCAATCTCCACCGGAATTACAACCATTGAAATCAAAAGTGGTTATGGTCTCGATTATGAAAATGAAATAAAGATGCTCGAGTGTATTAGTGAATTAAAAGATAAAGCAAAAATTGATTTAGTTCCGACTTTTCTTGGTGCTCATACAATTCCTGTTGAATACAATGATAATCGAACTGGTTACATTAATCTATTGACCAATCAATTAATTCCAGAAGTTAGTAAAAGAAAACTCGCTCAATTTTGTGATGTCTTCTTAGAAAAAACTGCCTTCTCACTTGAGGAGACTAAAGAAATTTTCAATGCTGCTCGAAAAAATAATCTTAAATTAAAATTGCATTGTGATCAATTTAATTCAATTGGTGGAGTAAAGCTCGGAATTGATTTTAATGTCAGGAGTATTGATCATCTTGAGATGATTGTAGATGAAGATATCAAACAACTTTCCAGAACAGATATAGTTGCAACTATTTTACCAGGAGTATCTTATTTTTTGAAAATCCCCTTTGCCCCAGTGCGAAAGTTAATTGATGAAGGATGTATAGTTGCACTGGCAACTGATTTCAATCCGGGCTCCTGTACTTCACAAAATTTACCATTAATGATGAATATGGCAGCGATTTACAATGGTATGCAATTGAATGAAACAATTAATTCGGTCACAATCAATGCAGCTTATAGTCTTGATCTGGAGAGTAAAATCGGTAGCCTTGAGCCCGGAAAACAAGCTGATATTTTAATTTTAAATACAAATGATTATAAAAATTTAGTTTACTACTTTGGAAAAAATTTTTCTAAAACAGTAATTAAACGAGGTAAAATTATCTATGAAAGAAATAATTGAATGTGTCCCCAACTTTAGTGAAGGACGAAACGAGGAGACCATTAACGCTATTGCTGAAGCAATAAAACAAACTGCTGAATGTAAACTATTAAATGTAGAACCTGACAAAGATTATAACAGAGTTGTCGTAACTTTCGTTGGAACAAAAAAGGGAGTTATTGAAGGTGCATTAAATGCATCACTGGTTGCAGCAGAAAAAATTGATATGACCAAACAGCAAGGTGAACATCCAAGGATTGGAGCTATCGATGTAGTTCCATTCATTCCAATTAAAAATGCAACCATTGAAGATTGTGTAGAAATTTCAAAAGAATATGGAAAAGCTATTGCAGAAAAATTAAATATACCAGTTTATCTTTATGAGTATTCAGCCACAAAACCAGAAAGAAAAAATCTGTCCGAAATAAGAAAAGGAGAATATGAAGGATTAAAAGAAAAACTTCAAAATCCTGATTGGTTTCCTGATTTTGGTAAACCTGAATTTAATCCAAAACTTGGTGCAACAGTAACTGGTTGTAGATTCTTCTTAATCGCATATAATGTAAATCTCAAAACTCAGAATGTAAAAATTGCAGATGAAATCGCTGGAATTATTCGTGAATCTGGTAGACCTATGAGAGATGAACAAGGAAACGTTGTTAAGAAAGATGGTAAAACAGTAAGAATTCCCGGTAAATTCAAAGCTGTTAAAGCAATGGGAGTTTCTTTAGAAAAATTTGGAATTACTCAGGTATCGATTAATCTTGTGAATTATAAAATCACAAATATGCACCAGGTTTTTGAAGCCGTAAAAGAAGAAGCTCAAAAATTCGGAGTTGAAGTCTGGGGAAGCGAAATTGTCGGTCTCGTTCCTCTTGAAGCGATTTTAGAATCTGGTAAATTCTACAATCCTCAAAGTGACAATGAAACTGAATTGATAAATGCTGCAATTGAAAATCTTGGTCTTAGTAACCTCGCACTATTTAATCCAGATGAAAAAATAATTGAATATTTAATAAAGGAGTAGCAATGGACTTAACAAAATCACTTCAAAATTTTATAGACGAAATTTCTTCATCATCACCAACACCTGGTGGTGGAAGTGTTTCTGCTTTCTGTGGAGTCCTTGGAGTATCTCTTGGTTTGATGGTTTGTAATCTTACCATTGGTAAAAAGAAATATGAATCAGTTCAAGAAGAAATTTTAGAAATCAAAAATCAACTCGAAAATTTCAAAGAAAAATTTGTTGAACTTTACGACAGAGATTCTCAGGCGTTTGATAAAGTAATGGAAGCTTTCAAACTCCCAAAAGAAACAAATGAAGAGAAATCCAAACGAACAGAAGCAATTGAATCCGCAACCATCGAAGCCACTGAAGTTCCAATTAATGTAATTAAAACGAGTCTTGATGCATTAAACCACTTGATCAAACTCAGTGAAATTGGTAATCAAAATTCTTTGAGTGATGCTGGAGTGGCAATCCAATTAATGAGAAGTTGTGCTGAAGGTGCAATGCTTAATGTATTAATCAATACAAAATCTTTAAATGATCGTAATAGAGCAATGAATCTTATTCTGAATGCTGCTCAGGCTTTAACTGAAGTCGAAAAAAAATCAGATGAAGCACTAAGTTCAATAAAAAAGAAACTTGAATTATGAAAAATATAGTTTTTACACTTGTCATATCCTTACTATTAGGGAATAATTTAATTTCACAATCAAAAGTAAAATTAGGGATAGATGTTTTAAGAGAAAATTTTGAATTCCTTAAAGGTAAGCGAGTTGGTTTAATAACAAACGCCACTGGTGTTGACTCAAAACTGAATTCAACAATTGATATCATCTTCAATCTTCCTGAAGTCAAACTGGTTGCTCTTTTTGGTCCTGAACACGGAGTTCGTGGTGATATTCCAGCTGGTGAAAAAATTGAATCTTATATTGATCAGAAAACTGGAATTCCCGTCTATTCGCTTTATGGTAAGACCAGAAAACCAACAAAAGAAATGCTAAAAAATGTGGACGTTTTAATTTATGACATTCAAGATATTGGTGTTCGTTCTTATACTTACATCAGTACAATGGGTTTGGCAATGGAAGCTGCAGCTGAAAACAATATTCAGTTTGTGGTTCTCGATAGACCAAATCCACTAACTGGAGAAAAGTTTGAAGGTTCAATCGTTAGAAAAGATTTCATTTCTTTTATTGGACAATTTCCAATTCCATATATCTACGGATTAACTTGTGGTGAACTTGCTAAAATGATTAATGAAGAAGGCTGGCTCGCAAACAATCAAAAATGCAATTTGAAAATTATCAAAATGGACGGCTGGAAAAGATCCATGCGATGGGAAGATACAGGATTACAATGGATTCCGACCTCTCCTCATATTCCTCATTACTACTCAGCACAATTTTACGCATCAACTGGAATACTTGGCGAGCTTGGCGTAATCTCTGAGGGAGTTGGTTACACGCTCCCTTTTCAATTATTAGGTGCAGAATGGATTGATGAAAATGAAATTGCTAGCAAGATGAACAAATTAAATTTGCCAGGAGTCAGATTTCGTCCTGTTGTGTGGCGTCCATTTTATGGAAGATTTCAAGGTCAAATTTTAAGAGGTGTTCAAATTCACATTGATGATTTTCAAAAATGTAATTTGACCTCAATACAATTTCTTTTTCTTCAAGAACTAAAAAAATTATATCCTGATAAAAATGTTTTTGAAATTGCATCACCTGATAGAATTCGTTCATTTGATTTAGCAACAGGATGGGATGAGATAAGAAAGAGTTTCAGTCAAGATTTCAAATATGAGTCAATCAAAAAAATATGGGAAAGTGAAGCGAATGATTTTAAGAAGAAAGCTTCTAAATATTTTCTTTATTAGTCTTTTTATACCAGCATCCCTTTTTGCCCAGATTGCGTTTTTAAGTTTCAAGGACAAGTCATCTTACAGAGGTAGCTGGAATTTATCAGAGGATATTCCAAATTTTATGTCAGAATATTTCAGAGAAAAATATAAGAGTAATGTACTCTCCCCTCGCGTTACTGAAAACCTAACAAGAGATGAAACTTATTCAAACATTAACGAAGCTTTAATCGCAAAAAATTGTGATTACTTAGTAAGAGGTACAATCACAGATTTTTCAATCAATCGATTGGTGGCTGGTGAACCAAAAGTTGCTCAATATGAAACTTATTCGAACAACATCGAAATAGAATTTGAAGTGACAGAGCTCAAAACCAATAAAATTATTTTCCTTGAAAAGATTGAGCAAAAAAGTTCTGACCTTGGTGTGGGTATAACTATTTTTGGTAAAGAGTCAGAAACAAAGAAAGAATTCAGTCAATTAGATCAGATTAAATTCGGCAGTGACGATTTTCTTAAAACTCTCGTTGGAAAAAATCTTCTTAAATTCTGTGATAAATTTTCCTCCAGGCTGGAGACAATCATAAAATTAAACGCCAATGAAAAATCAATAGATACAATAAAATCAGAAAGTAAAACAGCTCTAAAAAGGAAAATTCTACAGGGTGAGATTTTATTTGTTGATAGTGAGACAAAAGAAGTTTTTGTAAATCTTGGCAAAAGAGATAACCTTCAGATAGGAATGATTTTACCAGTTTATGCTGAAGGCGATACAATTTTTGATAAATCAACTGGTGAAATACTGGGAATTACTGATCGAAAAATTGGTGAAATTGAAATCATTGAAGTTCGTGGAGAAAGATTTTCACTGGGCATTATTAAAGAAGAAAAATCAAAAATATCCAAGGGCAACAAAGTTAGAAGAATTGAAATTTTATCTGATTAAATTTAAAACATCAAAATTAACATCAGTAGTTGGCCAGCGTGATTTTACTTTTATCGTATCTTGATAATAAATAAATGGCGATGAAAATTCTAACTTATTTTTGTGTGTATCAATTTCTGGCATTGATAATTTCAAAAGATATGAACCAGGCAAAATATTTTTTATTTGATACTTCTCACCTTCCAGATTAACCTTATACGATTTCTTCTTATTTACATTTTTGACTTCCAGATTCAGGTTATTAATCATATTTCGATTTTTTATTACTCCTGAAATACTTCCATAATCCGATTCGCTGTTTGTTTCTAAATTTTTAGTAACAATTGTATCGATAAGATTCCCGGCCAGATCTTTAAGTAACCCAAAATTGATTCTCAAAAGTAATTTGTCGTTTTGTTTCAATTGAGGAAATTTCAAAATAAAATTTGAACTGTCAGTTCGAGAGATTTGAAATTCAAATTTTGAACCGAGAGTATCCAGAATACTTGAAGCATTTATAAAATCATCCATCCGGACTAAATCATTAAAATATAAAGTGCAAACTGGATTGAAATACTCCATAACATTTGTAGAAAAATTGCATTCCAGGTTTCTCAGATTAATTGTAGTTGTATCTCGAATTTCCTCTGAATAAAAATCCAGTGTTGTTTTATCTACTTCATTTCCTGCTAAGTCTCTAACTCCTGAAATTTCAATTAAATAATTTCTATCTGGATTTAAAGTTTCGCTAACAAGTGTAATCGTATTTTTTTCAACAGAAAAGAAACCAATTAAATTAAAACGATTCGTTAATGTATCTGTAATCAAAAAATTGTCGAGGGAGATTGAGCTTAAATCAACTGGCTCGTTAAAATTAACCTTGATATGATTCAAATCCTCAAATTTAACTGAATTCACAAGTGGTTTTATTGTATCAATCTTAATTAACTCAAAAAAAACATTGCTAATTTTTTTAAGAGTATCAGAAAGAATATAGTCTTTAACTGGCAATCCAATTTTATCTTCATTTATATCAAATAAAAAATTTTTCATCTGATCTTGAACAGCAATAATTCTGAAAATTCCATTCGGTAAACCCGAAATAGAGAAACTACCATCTTTTGATGATTGACAGACAAAATCAGGTTTGACAGAATCATACTTAACTTTTTGATTCAACGAATCAATCAAATAGAAAAAAATCATTATACCGTCTGGTTTTTCATCAAAAATTTTTCCTTCAATAACTCCATCATCAATCTTTTCGCCTGTTGAAAATCGAAGTGTAGTAGTTTCTGCGAGTTTATTTCCTCTGAGGTCGGTTATATCAGTTCCAAGAGTGACAACATAAGTTTTATTCTCTTTCAACTTTTCAGGAAATATTATTCGCATTCTCTTTCCAGACCATTTGATTTCAATATCCTCTTTAAAATAAGGTGAGATGAAAATGGAATTTAATACAGATCTCTTATTTATGTACTCATTAAATTCAAACTCAACATAATTTTTGTTGTAATTAAGTGTGCCTGACTCTGGAAAAGTTTTAAATACAACTGGAGGTTCTTTATCAATTGGTCCACCACCTGGTGGAAGTTGATTTGCACAACCACTAAAAATCAAAATCAAAAAAAGTAATGATAATAAATGCTTCATCATTATTGTGAATTTCTATACTTTAAAACATTTCTTTGATGTTCTGAATATGTCCTTGCAAAAATATGAGTTTTTCCATCGCCACTGGAAACAAAATAAAGATAATTATGTTTTTCTGGATTTACAGCAGCACGCAGTGCATCTCTTCCTGGACAATTTATTGGTCCTGGAGGCAAATCATGATTCAAATAAGTATTATAGGGAGACTTAATTTTTAAATCTCTATATAAAACTCTTTTTGTTCTTTCTCCAAGTGCATAAATCACCGTCGGATCAGCCTGTAATTTCATTCCCCGTTTCAAACGATTAAGATAGACACCAGCAATCTTTGGCATTTCTTCGATGTGATTTGTTTCTGCTTCAATTATTGAAGCCAGAGTAATTATTTGATTTTTTGATAATCCGACTTTCGACTGATACGGTTTGATATTTTTATCATAAAACGCTTTGAATTCATTAGCAAGTTTTCTTAAAACAATTACAGGATTATTAAGCTCAGAAAATTCATAAGTATCGGGCATTAAATAACCTTCAAATGTAATATGATCAACTTCATATTCTTTCAAAAGGATTGTATCACTGGCAACTCTGAGAAAATCTTCTTTTGAAAATTCAAATACTTTACCAAACAGTTCTGCAATTTCTTTTAATGATAAACCCTCAGGAATTGTCACCATGACGTTTACTAAATTTTTACCTGTAACAAGGTCATTAATATAATCATAATTCGATTTTCCATAATGTAAAAGATGATATCCACTTTTAATTTTTTTCTCTGCACCTAAAAACCTTCCAACGAAGCTGAATGCTGTTTTCGAATTTATCAATCGATATTTTGATAACGAATCGACAACTTCTTTGAAGCTCATTCCTTCTCTGATATGAATGCGTACGGGTTCTTTTTGAACTAAATCATTATTGTTGAAAAACCAGTTCATTCCAAACATTAGAAACAAAATAAAAGCAGCGAGTATGATTAGCCAATCTTCTTCTTGAATCGTGTCTTTAAATCTAATGTTGTTCATTGAATTTAATTTGGAAATGGTTGAGTAATTTTTGAGTGAAGATAATAATTTGTTTGATATGATTTAAGTCCGGCGAAAGCAATCATCGCACCATTATCAGTACAGAGTAATGGAGATGGAACAAATAATTTGACATCTTCTTGTAATCTTTCTCTCAATCTTTTTTGAAGTAACTTATTGGAAGCAACACCACCAACAACGGCAACATTTTTTACATTATACTCAAGGACAGCACTAACTGTTTTTTGAATGAGAGCTTCTAAAACTACTTTTTGAAAACTTGCGGCGATGTTTCTCTTTGCTTCTTCACTTATACCATCAGGGAAATTTTTTTGAATAAATCTAAGGACCGATGTTTTCAATCCACTGAAACTAAAATCATATTTTCCGGATACACTGGCAACGGGAAAATCAACAAAATTTTCTGAACCTTCAGATGCTAGTTTTTCTATTTCTGCACCAGCTGGATATTTTAATCCAATCAATTTGCCGACTTTATCAAAGGCTTCACCAGCAGCATCATCAAGAGTATTTCCCAGTTGTTTTATTTTATAAAAATCTTCTATCAAAAAAAGAGAAGTATTCCCACCCGAAACAAGTAAAGCTATATATGGGAAATCAATTTTATCATTCTCAAGAAACACCGAATAAAGATGTCCATCAATGTGATTCACTGGTACAAAAGGAACATCAATTGATAAACTTAATCCATTTCCAAAACAGTACCCAACGATCAGTGCTCCGATTAATCCAGGTCCTGCTGTAGATGAAATTAAATCAATATCTTTTAGTGTGAGAGATGATTTATTTAATGCATCGTTAAGAAGAGGCAAAATTTTCTGAAGATGAGCACGACTTGCAATTTCCGGGACTACACCACCATACTCAGAATGAATTTTCTGAGAAAAAATTTCATTGACTAAAATTTTATTGTCTTCAATTATTCCAATAGAAGTTTCATCACAAGAAGTTTCAATGCCTAAAACAATCATCACCTTTTTGCAAAAATGTTTTTTAAAATTACGATTGGTAGTTCAGGATTTTCTTTCATTCTACGGATAGAATACTTATACCAGTGAATTCCATAAGGAACATAAACTCGAACTTTGTAACCTTCTTGAACTAATTTATCTCTTAAATCAACTTTAACTCCAAGTAACATCTGAAATTCAAATTCATTATTAGATTTATTGTATTTCTTGATTAAATTTTTTGCTCCCTGAATTAATTTAATATCATGCGTTGCAATTCCAACATAAATTTTCTCAGAAAAAAGATAATCCAGCAACTTTAAATAATTATCTCGAATTTCTTGCTTACCTTTGAAGGCAATTTCTGCAGGTTCATTATAAATTCCTTTGCAGAGACGGACACTACTTTCGTGTAATTCATTTATAGTCTCTTTCAAATATTCGTTTGCTTTTCGAAGATAAGCTTGCATAACCATTCCACAATTTGAAAATTCTTTTCTCAATTCTTTAAACATTCTAATTGTATCTACTGTACAAGATGAATCCTCCATATCAATCTCAATATAATTATTATATTCTTTCGCTTTTGTTAATATTTTTTTCATATTGTTCAGGCAAAGGTTATAATCAAGTTTTAATCCTATTTGAGTTAATTTTATAGAAAGTGTTGATTGTAGTTTTTCCTTGTTTATAGTTTCAAGTACTTTAATTGCTTCTTCCACTGCTGCATTAGCTTCTTCAACAGTTGTTGTATCTTCACCCAGAACATCCATCGTTGCAAATATTTTTTTTGAATTTAAGTCTCTTACAGTTTTTACTGCATCTTCGATTTTTTCTCCTGCAATGTAGCGAGATGCGAAAAGATATATAAAAGATTTTGGGAAAAGTTCAACGATTTTAATAATTGCAGAATTCAGGAGTCTCACCAGTTATCTCCATTATGTTTGTTTATTTTCTGTGATCATTTTGATGATATTGTAAATAAAATCAAATCTCTTATTCAATTCCTCAATTGAACCATTATTGTAGATAACAAAATCCGAATGTTCTTCGGCAATATCAGGATCAATTTGAAATTGAATTCTCTGATAAAATTCATCTGGCTGAATTTTGTCCCTTTCAACTGTTCTCTGAAGCCGGAGATTTAAATCCGACTTGATTAATACAATCAAATCGAATTTTTTTTCAATTGCAGCCTCAAACACCAGAGCCGATTCAACAAAAACACGTTTGCATTTTCTCTTCTTAAATTCTTTCTGAGCGAGTCTTTGAATTTCAACAATTGTTGGTGGATGAACAATTTTATTTAATTTCTTATAAAGGTCTGGATTAGTGAAAATTTGAGAAGCTATAAATTTTGTATTTAATTCATTTTCATTAAGGTAAGCTTCGTTTCCAAGTAATTTTTTGATTTGAGTTTTTACAACAGGTTTGGTCGTCATTATTTTTTTAGCAACTGCATCTGAATTAATGACGACCTCATTTCTTTCTAATAAGAATTTAGAAAACAGGGATTTACCTGTTCCAAGTCCACCAGTGATTGCAATCAAAAATTTATCTTTATGCATCAATTAAAAATTATTTCGCAAATGCAATTTTGCGAACTTCTCGAATAACTACAACTTTGATTTGACCTGGGAATTCCATTTCTTCTTGAATCTTTGAAGCAATTTCTTGAGCAAGTTTCTCAGCCATTATATCATCAATCTTTTCATGTTCAACTACAACTCTAACTTCTCTTCCTGCCTGAATTGCATAAGTTTTTGCCACACCTTCAAAAGATTTCGCAAGGGTCTCAAGTTTTTCGAGTCGTTTAACATATGATTCGAGAGGTTCTCTTCTTGCACCAGGTCTTGCACCACTAATTGCATCGGCAGCTTGAACAATTGCAGCAATTGGATGTTCCATTTCCACATCTTCATGATGGGAAGCAATAGCGTTTACAACAATGGGATGTTCATTATATTTTTTAGCAACCTCAGCACCAAGTAAAGCATGAGGACCTTCGGAATTTTTATCAAGAACTTTTCCGATGTCATGTAAAATTGCACCTCGTTTCGCAAGAATTGGGTCAAGACCTAATTCAGCTGCCATTATTCCTGCAAGAACAGAAACTTCTTTACTATGTTGTAACAGATTCTGACCATAACTTTGACGGTATTTCATTTTACCAATTAGCTTAACAAGTTCGGGATGCATTCCGTGAATACCAAGCTCAATTAATGTATTTTCTCCATCTTCCAAAATCTGGTCTTCAAGATCAATTCTAACTTTTTCAACAACTTCTTCAATTCTTGATGGGTGAATTCTTCCATCGGCAATTAATCTTTCCAGTGCGACTTTAGCAACTTCTCTCCTGAATGGATCAAAAGCTGAAAGGATAACTGCTTCAGGAGTATCATCAACAATTACATCAACTCCAGTAGCAGCTTCAAAAGCTCTGATGTTTCTTCCTTCTTTACCTATAATTCTGCCCTTCATTTCTTCATTCTGGATTTGAATTACACTGACTGTTGTTTCAACCGAATGGTCAGCAGCTGATCTCTGAATCGCCTGGACAATAATTTTTTGAGCTTCTTTCTTAGCTTCAGCTTTTGCTTCGTCCCTGATTTGCTTAATCATTTGCTGAGCTTCAATCTTAGCTTCATTAATTAAATTTTCAATTAACATTTTTTTAGCATCTTCTTGAGTCATTCCAGCAATTTTTTCAAGTCGATATGTTTGCTCAGCAATAATTTGATTTAATTGCTGAGATTTTTGCTCATACTCAGCAATTTTTTCATTTAATTTATTTTCAAGTTCATGAAGTTGCTTTTCTTTTTTCTCAAGAACCTCGGTCTTTTTATCAATTGCTTCTTCACGAATTTTGAGTTGTCTCTCGTAGTTCTGAAGATTGTTTTTCTTATTAGTTACTTCCTGTTCAAAAGCTTGCTTCTTCTTAAACCATTCATCTTTAACTTCGAGGAGTTTTTCTCTCTTGATGTTATTGGCTTCTCTTTCAGCCTCTTCGATTATTTTTTTTGCTTGCCTTTCAGCTGAAGCAATGCTCTGTTTACCTACTTGCGAATTCAGTTTCCACCCGATAAAAAACAGAGCGACACTAAAAACGACAATCAAAGGTATTAAAATATAAAGTTCCATAGTTCATCTCTCTTTCATTTAATTTCAACCGCTCCAGAACTTCAAGATAGGAATTGAGAACCTATCTTTGTACAGTGGGTGTCAGCTCAAAAGCTTTTTACTTCCACCGAGCTAAGTGATTGTTATCTCAACAAATTCACTTAGCTGCTCGCCGTAGCGAGTGAGGCCTGTAATACGCTTTTGAAGTCTAACTCCCTTGGTTTTAGGTGTTAGTCCTCAATTTTTTTCTTTAGAAGTCTGGAGCGGTTAGAAGTGAAAATTTTAGAGAGAAATGTCTTCAAGAAGCAAATTCAATTTATTCAATCGCTCAGTTGCCTCTTCATAAGTTTTATCAGCAGTCTCTTTTTCGATAAAGTAATCATTAGCAATATTCAATGCTGCAACGATAGCGATTGTTTGAGGCGGTTGACCATTCATATCTGTGTTCAAATCATTCAGCAAAGAATTTACATACTCACTCACATTGCGAGCTCTATCCTCGTTATCAACCACTAAGGTATATTCTTTATCAAATATTTTAATTTTCAGCTTCTTGTTTGAAGACATTTCCAGTTAATTAATTGTTTAAGTATACTTCTATCCTCTCCAGAATTTCTGAAATACGGTTTTTAAGGTTCTGTCTCTCCTTCTCAGATATAATAACCGTATTTTTTACTTTTTCCAGCTGGACTTTCAAATTTTCAATTTCTTTATCTTTCTCAACAATTATTGTATTTAATTCTTCCAGCTGTTTTTTCAAATTTACTAATTCAGCTTTTAATTCTGAATTCTCTTTTTTGAATTCAGAAAATCGGACAACAAAGCTCTGAAGGTTAGTTTCAAGCTTTGATAATGCTTCTAAAAATTTTGTCCGATTTCCATTATCCATTAATTAAGCTTCCTCATTTCAACATTCAGTTCTGTTTCAAGGGTTGAGATAATTTTATTAACCCTCTGGTCAATCTCTTCATTAGTAAGAGTTTTTTCATAAGATTGAAATTCCAATCTTATAGCAAGACTCTTCTTATCAGATTTTTGTGGATCAAAATATAAATCAAAGAGATAAACATTTATTAAAAGTTTATCGCTGACTTTCCAGATAGTTTGTTCGATTGTTTCGTAAGGTACATTATTATCAACAAAGAAACTTATATCTCGATCAACTTTTGGATAATTAGACAGCTTCTTGAAACTCACCACCCTTGACTTAAAACTCTTCATTATTCCCAGGTCGAGTTCCGCAATATAAACTGGTTTTTCTATATCAAATTTTTTTAGATAGCTATCATTCATTTTATATAAAGAACCGATATAAGTCTTGTCAATAAATACTTTAATTTCAATAGAATAGAATTCATTTTCTGAAGCATAATAAGAACTGAAATTAACATTGTCAAGAGATAATCTCTCTAATAAAGCTTCTACCAACCCTTTCAAATAAAATATGTCTGCTTGAATTGCCTTTTCTTTCCAATTTTTATCTACCAGTTTACCAGTCAAACAAATCCCGAGTTTTTCAAGCTCAACATAATCATCAACAGTCTCAACTTTTTCTTTTCTTGCAATCATTACTTTACCAATCTCATAAAGTTGTAAATCAAATTCGCCAAATCTATGATTCAATGAGACAGTTTTAAGCAAACCAGGTACAAGACTGGTTCTTAGATTAGATAGTTCTTGACTGATTGGATTTAAAATCTTAACTGATTTTAAATCATTAAAATTAGCTTCATCTTCACTCAAGAGTGAATTATTCATTACCTCAAATAATCCATAACCGGTCAGTATATCTTTAACTTTATCCTCATATAAATACTGAAATTTGTCAACTGATATTTCAAAACTTACTCTTGAATCACCAGCAATTTTATCATAACCATAAATACGTGCGACTTCTTCGATGAGATCAATTTCTCGAGTTAAATCAGGACGATATGGAGGTATTGTGCAGAGTAAAATATCGCCATTAGATTTTTGCACACTAATGCCAAGTCTCTGTAAAATATCTGCAATTTCATCTCTGCTTAAATCAGTTCCTAAAATTTTATTTGTTCGAGAAATTCTTAACTCAACAACAACATCGTCAAACCTCACTGGATTTTCGTCTATGTAACCTCCAATAATTTCTCCACCAGCAAGTTCAGTTATCAATTGGGCAGCTCTGTTAGCAGCGAACAAAGTATTTTTATAATCAACTCCCCTTTCGAAACGGTAGGATGATTCAGAACTCAAGCCTAATTTTTTACTTGTTCGTCGAATACTTTTTGGATTGAAATAAGCACTTTCTATGATTACATCTTTAGTATTTTCAGATATTTCAGAATTAGCACCACCCATCACACCGGCAATTGCAATTTTTTTCTTTGCATCACAAATCATTAACATAGATGAATCAAGGATTCTTTCTTTACCATCCAGAGTAATAAACTTTTCACCATCATCAGCATTTTTAACAATGATTTTTCCACCTTCAACAAATTTTGCATCGAAAGTATGAAGTGGCTGACCGAGTTCAAGCATCACAAAATTGGATACATCAACTACATTATTGATTGGCCTGATTCCAACATTTAGCAGATAATTTTTCAACCATTGTGGCGATTCTTTCACCTTAACATTTCTAACCATTCGAGCACAGTATCTCGGGCAATCTTTCTCATTTAATATTTCGACTTTTAAGTATTTTTCAATTTTATCTTCACTCTCGACAATATCAATTTTAGGCAGAACAAATTTCTTCCTGGTAATTGCGGAAAGTTCACGAGCAATCCCGATGTGACTTAATGCGTCCGGTCTATTAGGTGTAATTCCAATTTCTAATACATAATCATCAAGACCGAGATATTCATTGAAAGGCATACCAACTGAAGCAGAATTATTCAGTACCAGTATTCCTGTGTGATCTTCACCTAATCCAAGCTCTTTTTCACTACAAATCATACCAAATGATTCAACGCCTCTGATTTTAGCTTTTTTTAATTTTTCACCAGTACCAGGAATTACAACACCAATTGGAGCAAACACAATTTTCTGTCCTACATCGACATTCGGTGCACCACAAATTACCTGATGAATTTCTTTTCCATCATTAACTTTACAGACGGAAAGTTTATCTGCATTTGGATGTTTTTCTTTTGAAACAACTTCACCTACAACAAAACCCTGAAGTGATTTCCCTATTTCTTCAATAGCTTCAACTTCAAGACCTGCATTTGTCAAAATATTCTTTAAATCCAGAACAGAATAATTGGAGATATCAATATAATTTTTTAACCAGTTAAGTGATACTTTCATAAGCCTTTAAATTGTCTTAAAAATCTTAAATCATTTTCAAATAAAATTCGGATATCGTCAATGCCGTATTTTAACATTGCGATTCTTTCTATTCCCATCCCGAAGGCATAACCAGTATAAATTTCGGGATCATAGTTAACAGAATTGAAAACATTCGGATCAACCATTCCACATCCTAAAATTTCAAGCCAACCCGTATACTTACAGAGTCTACAACCTTTACCTTTACAAATAATACAGCTCACATCCATTTCAGCACTTGGTTCGGTAAATGGGAAAAAACTTGGTCGAAAACGAATTGAAACATCTGAGCCATAAAATAATTTCGCAAAATTAATCAAGGTCCCTTTCAATTCAGCAAATGTTACATTTTTATCGACGTACAATCCTTCTACCTGATGAAAGATGCAATGACTTCGAGCTGAAATAGCTTCATTTCTGAAAACACGACCTGGTGCAATAATTCGAATTGGTGGCTTGTGACTCTCCATATAACGAATTTGCACTGGGGATGTATGAGTTCTCAAAAGTAAATCTTTTGAAATAAAAAATGTATCCTGCATATCACGAGCAGGATGGTCTTCCGGAAAATTTAATGCGGAAAAATTGTAATAATCAGTTTCTAATTCAGGACCTGATGCAACCACAAACCCAAATGATTTAAAAATATCTTTTATTTCATCAAGTGTTTTGGTGATAATATGCTTTGAGCCAATTCTCGGTTTAATACCGGGTAATGTCAAATCTTCTCGAAATTCTTTTTCTTTAGGTTCAGGAAATTTTTGAAGAAGAAGCTCGTATTTTTCTTCAATATTTTTTTTGAGGAGATTTAATTGTTTTCCAAATTGTGGTTTTTGTTCTTTTGGTAGTTCTTTTAATTTATCGAAAAGATTAGCAAGAAGTCCTTTCCTACCAAGATATTTAATTCTAAAATTTTCAACTTCTTTGAATGATGAAATTTTTTCAAAGTCTTTAAGGGCTTCTTCTTCGATTGACCTTATTATATCCAGATTTTCCATAGTTTTTAAAATAAAAATTCCCTACGAGAGTAGGGAATTTTAATTAATTCATTGCAAATTTTACTATTTCAGAGAATGCCTTTGGATTTTCGTAAGCAATGTTAGCGAGTAATTTTCTATCAATACCTACTTGCTTTTCTTTCAAAGCATGGATAAGCTTCGAGTAATTTGTTCCATTTAAGCGAGCAGCAGCATTGATTCTCGTAATCCAGAGTGAACGAAAGTGACGTTTCTTTAATTTTCGTCCAACATAAGAATGGAGTAATGCTTTCTCAACTGAGTTTTTAGCAATTGTATAGACTTTACTTCTTCTTCCCCAGTAACCTTTGGCTTTTTCTAATATTTTTTTTCTTCTTCTATGAGATGCGACTTTATTTTTAGATCTCGGCATAGTTATTTACCTCATCATTATTGTTGTAACATAATTTTAACACGTTTCTGATCAGCTTCAGAAACCAGCGTTGGTTTTCTAAGCTTTCTTTTTCTTTTGGATGACTTCTTAGTTAGAATATGACTTCTATAAGCTTTTGATCTTTTAAATTTTCCTGATGCAGTTTTTCTAAAAGATTTTGCAGCGCTTTTATTTGTTTTCATCTTAGGCATTGAATCACCTCAATTTAATTTTTTAGCTTTACTTTTATCCAGAATTAAGATTGCTGTCATTGCACGTCCTTCAAATTTTGGTGGACTCTCCACACGTGCAATATCATTTACTTTTTCAATTAGACGATTTAATAGTTCCTCACCTTTCTCGGGATAAATCAATTCTCGACCTTTATAAATCACTGTTGCTTTCACTTTATATCCATCAAGCAGAAACTGTCTACAATGTCTTGCCTTAAATTCAAAGTCATGATCATCAGTATTAGGATGAAATCGTATTTCTTTAACTTCTATTACCGCCTGCTTTTTTCTTTGATTCTTCTCTTTCTTCTGAACTTCGTATCTATATTTTCCATAATCAATGATTTTACAAACAGGTGGCTTTGCATTTGGAACAATCTCTACCAGATCAAGACCTTTTGATTCTGCAATTCTTAAAGCTTCTCTCGGTGACATAATACCGAGTTGGGTTCCATCACTATCAATAACTCTGATTTGTGGAACTCGAATTTGTTCATTTATTCTTAATTCGCGATTTGAATCTTTTGAGTTTATAACTTATCTCCTATTTAGTTGTGTAATTGTTTTGTTTTTATTTCATTGAGAATTAATTGTATGAATTGATTTAATTCATATGAACCCAGATCGCCTTTTTTATGTTTTCTAACACTCACAGAATTACTCTGGGACTCTTTTTCACCAACGATTAACATATAAGGTACTTTTTGAGTTTCCCATTCTCTAATTTTATATCCTACTTTCTCATTTCTTGAATCTAATTCTACTCGAATATTATTATCAAATAAAGTTTGATATACTTTTTTACCATACTCAACAAAATTTTCAGAAATTGGTAGAACAACTGCTTGAACTGGCGATAACCATGTTGGAAAATAACCTGCAAAATGTTCAGTTAAAATTCCAATAAATCTTTCAAAGCTACCAAAAATAGCTCGATGAATCATAACTGGCCTTTTGCGTTCGTCATTTTCATCAATATATTCAAGCTCAAATCTCTCGGGCATTTGAAAATCTAATTGAATAGTAGCAGTTTGCCATGAACGACCAATTGCATCTTTAATTTGAACATCAATCTTTGGTCCGTAAAAAGCACCTTCACCTTCTTTAATTTTATAATTAATATTATTAAACTCAAGTGCCTGCTTCAAAGATTCTTCTGCTTGATTCCACAGACTTAAATCGCCCATTGCTTTTTCTGGTCTTGTAGAAAGATTGTAAGAAGGTGAAAAACCAAATAAAGTATAAAAATCATTTATTAACTTAAGTAATTTTGTTATCTCATCAAGTATTTGATCAGGTCTGACAAATAAATGAGCATCATCCATAGTAATTTGTCTTACTCTCAGCATTCCACCCAACGCACCAGAAATTTCATTTCGATGAAGACGGCCAATTTCGGAAAGTCTCAATGGAAGGTCTCGATAGCTTCGCAGTTTTGACTTGTAAACAATTGTACTTTCAGGACAATTCATTGGCTTGAGACTATAAGTTTCATTATCAACTTCGAGAACAAACATATTCTCTTTGTAATGTTCCCAGTGTCCTGATTTTTCCCATAATGTCTTTTTGACAAGTATAGGTGTAGAAATTTCTTGATAACCCTGTTTATCTAAAGTTTCCCGTAAAAATTTTTCAAGTTCTCTAAAAATAATCATTCCCTTTGGTAACCAGAACGGCGCAGCTGGTGCAATCTCATGAAAGAAAAATAACTCAAGTTCTTTACCTAATTTACGATGGTCTCTTTTCTTAGCTTCTTCAAGCTGGATTAAATACTCATCAAGTAATTTCTTTTTAGGAAAAGAAATACCATAAACTCGTTGCATTGGTTTGTTATTTGGGTCGCCTTTCCAGAAAGAACCAGCAACAGAAAGTAATTTGAAGTATTTTATTTTTCCAGCATTTGGTAGATGTGGACCACGGCATAAATCTACAAAATCACCTTCTTCATATAAACTGACCTGTTCTTCCCGACTATCTATATCTTTCAATATTTCAAGCTTATACTCATCTCCTTTTTTGTTGAAGAAATCAATTGCTTCTTCGATTGAACATTCTTTTCTAATGAAAGGCTTCGCTTCTTTGGCAAGTTCTGCCATTTTCTTTTCAATTTCTACTAAATCTTCAGGTGTAATTTTTCTATCGACATCAACATCATAATAAAATCCATTTTCAATTGCGGGTCCAACACCGAATTTAGCTCCCGGAAACAATTTTTCAATTGCATGAGCCATCAAATGAGAAGATGAATGCCAGTAAACTTCACGACCTTCTTCGTCATCAAAGGTCAAAATAGTAATTTCTGCATCATCATAAATTGGTGTAGAAAGTTCTTTAACTTTTCCATTAATTTTAATGGCTACAGCATCTTCGGCTAAACGATAACTAATCGTTTTCGCTATTTCCTCACCAGTAATACCAGCAGGAAATTCTTTAATTGAACCATCAGGAAATTTTATTTTAATATACTTATCCATAAATTTTTAATTCACATAAAACATTGCAAAAATAGAAAAATAAGGAGAGGTATTCAATTTTTATATTAATTAATTGCACAAATAACATTAAAAATTAAGAAAGTGGGCTCGACAAGATTCGAACTTGTGACCTCTTCCATGTCAAGGAAGCGCGCTAACCAACTGCGCCACGAGCCCAACAAACTTTCAAGTACCGAGGGCCGGACTCGAACCGGCACGGACCCGAGGGTCCACAGGATTTTAAGTCCTGTGCGTCTACCAATTCCGCCACCCCGGCAACATTTCAAAGAATTTTCGTTACAAATTTAATTGATAAAATTTTCTTTAACAAATTATTTCCATTTTAATGTGTTAGAAAAACTAATTAACTTCAACAAAATTAAAGTATTGAGAATAGAACTCAAGCCAGTCATAATCTCTTGATTGTTGTTGATGATAGAATTGCCCAATCCAATCTTTGTATGACCAGCCAGCTGTATTGATTTGCAAATGCGGAGAAATAGTAAAGTCTGACATAATGTTTTTAGATATTTAGTTATTTGGTGAAAGTTAATTTAAGATTTTAATCAAAAAGAAAAATTTTGTAGAGACGCTCATCCGAGCATCTCTACTGTGAAATTTGTTCTGTTAATATTTTCTATCTCAGCTGAATTAATCTATCTCAGGTATATAAACTTCTTTGTCGAAGTATATGAACCAGACTTTAGTTGATACAAATAAATTCCAGAACTTAATTCATATTTACTTGCATCTCTGCCAGAGGCGGATCCGCCTTTGGCGGAAAATTCAACTTTATATTCACCACATTCCTCTGGCTTGCTGATAACAGTCGCTATTTCGTATTCAAGTAAATCGAGAACAAAGACCTTTTCATCCAAGTAGACACCACTGTCGTAAACTAGCATAAAATGATTATTTCAAGTATAACATTTTTTTAGTTATTGAACCTTTTGGAGTTTTTATACGATAAAAATATACTCCACTTATTAAACTATCAGCACGAAATTTTATATGGTGATTACCCGGTTTTACTAATTCACTTATAAGTACTTTTATTGTTCTACCCAATACATCGTAAACACTTAGTTCTACAAATTCTTCTTTCAAAATTTTAAAGGAAATAGTTGTAGAAGAATTAAATGGATTGGGGTAATTTTGACTTAGCTCAAAATTTTCTATCTCATTTTCTGTATTATGATTTTCTATATTGCTCACAGTTGTTTTCTCGTAATCTAAAATTTTTCCTCGCGATAATTGTAAAGGAAAAATAAAACTCTCTTTTCTATCCTTATCCATATCTGCAATATTTACTGAGAAAATTCTGCCTGTATCTATTAATTCACTTATCCAATATCTCTGATAATTGTTTATTCCATAGTTCTTAAAACTGTATACTCTGCTATACCAATCAACCATATATCCATTTTCAATCACATAATAATCACTTCCAACTGCTGTTATCTCTGAACCATTTATCAATCCGTGATTTATTGATAATTGTACCGTTGCTATACCAGTATTACCAGTAAAGCGTTTATCAACACTATCAAAAAACACAGTTTGAAATTGGTTTAATCCGGTGGATTTTATTACATAGAAACCAGCACCTGTCCCAATTAATTCTTTCATCCCGTCACCGTCGAAGTCGAAGATCATTGGCTTAGTTATAGCACCAAAATAAGGATAATGATTTGGTAAGTGTTTTAATGTAAATCTTCTCGTTGATTGATCATAATCAAAATATGGAATACTATCACCGTTGCTACAAGGTGTTCCAATGACTATTTCATCAGTTCCATCTCCATCAATATCTCCAGCTGCTATACCCCCTGCATAACAATCATATTCTAACCAACTATGTGTAAAAGCAGTAAAATTATACTCCCAAAATTCTGGGCCTGATTCTTTCCCCTGAAATTCCGCTATCATAATATAAGTATTTGGTCCTGTAACGATTCCGCTTGCACTAATTAACAATACTGCTTCTTTGATTCCATCTTTATCTATATCTGTTTCAATTACCTGTCGAAGGTATCTCTCTCCATAAAGATAGTATAGTGTCGAGCCATATAAAATATAATTCCCTCTTCCATCGTACTCTAAAAGATGTAACCATCCAGTTATATGGAAAAGTATGATTTCTTTTCTGCCATTATTATCAAAATCGGTTAATGGGCAACCCGCATCACCAATTGAATCCGTTAGACTATAAATTATTCTATATTGGTTATCCCCTGAACTTTCAAATATTTTTAGCCTATGTAACACGCCATAGTAGTCAAGCCCTTCAATATAAGTAGCGTCCAGAGTATCGTTATTGTTAACATCACCAACAGCACTGTAACCATAAGTCTCTAATGTTCCACTATACTCCCATACTTTTTGAAATTCATCAGAGTTGTAAAGTATTGATCGACTCTTTCTATCCTTTCTGTAAATCAAATTTTTGTCTATGATTATCTTATCATTATTTCTGAGATATACTTCTAAAAACGGATAACCGTTATATGGGTAACTTCGAATCCAGTTTATTTTTTCTATTTCATCGTCAAATTCTTTTTCAAAAGAAATAACATATTCTTTGCCTATACATTTGTAAATGATTAGTTTGTTAGCTTCAAACTCGGCAAAGTCTTGAAATCCATCATTGTCATAATCCTCAACTGCAACATTGTGAGGTACTGATACAATTTTATAATTGTCTTTTACTTTAAATTTTCTATCTTTTAAATGTTTTAAAGTTAGCTGTGAAAAAGAAAGTGTGGGAAATAGTATTATTACCAAAAGTATAATTTGGCTATATCTAAGTATATTCATTATTCTCAAGGTGGAAATTAATTTACATTTCTAATTTTGTTAAAAGCCCTTGAAAAATCAAGTGACTTAGACAGACTAATGCATCTTTTTTATGCTATATTGAGATTGCGAATAGAATTGCCCAAGCCAATCTTTGTATGACCAGCCAGCTGTATTGATTTGCAAATGCGGAGAAATAGCAAAGTCTGACATAATGTTTTGAGATATTTAGTTATTTGGTGAAAGTTAATTTAAGATTTTAATCGGAAAGTAAAATTTTTGTAGAGAGGTTGACCAAAAAGTATTATTCTTTCAACCGTAACTTGTTTCAGGGTCTATTTTTAGAACATAATCTCAAGTTTAGATGCCGAAATGAATTCGGCATGACACTTCTTGGATAGCATCTCTACAGATGAAATTTATTTTGCCAAGTTTTCAAACTTAATTGAATTAATCTATCTCAAATAGACAAACTTCTTAGTCGAAGTATATGAACCAGACTTTAGTTGATACAAATAAACTCCTGAACTCAACTCATATTTACTTGCATTTCCGACAGAGGCGGATACGCCTTTGGCGGAAAACTCAACTTCATACTCACCAGGTTGCTTTAGTTCGTTTACAAGTGTTGTAACCTCTCGACCAAGTAAATCGAATACTTTGAATGTAATTAAACTTTGCTCTTTAATTAAAGATGATTTGTTCTTTTTCATTGAATCGCGGAATAATTCTGTAAACTTCTTTTTGAAAAAATCATCTCCATAATCTTTTTTTTATCAAAGCTTTCAAAAAGTCATTCGCTGTAAGATTTAGTTTTAAGTTTAATTTTAAACTAAACGATAAAGATTAGCCAGCTCAATTGCAGTTAATGCCGCATCAAAACCTTTATTGCCTGATTTTGTTCCTGCTCTTTCTATTGCCTGTTCAATTGTATCGGTTGTTAGTACACCGAATGTCACAGGAATACCAGTTTCAAGTGAAACCTGAGCAATTCCTTTTGATACTTCTGCAGCAAGATAATCGAAATGCGGAGTTTCACCACGAATTACGCATCCAAGACAAACTATTGCATCAGAATTTTTGGCCTGGGCAAGTTTTCTTGCAAGAGCTGGAATCTCAAATGCACCTGGTACCCAATAAATTTTGATATCATCTTGTTTCACATTGTGACGAATAAGACAATCGATTGCACCATCCAATAATTTTTCTGTAATAAAATTATTGAAACGGGAAACCACAATAGAAAACTTCAAATTAGTTCCATCAAGTTTACCCTGAAATGTCTGTATCATTTTACAACTCCTTTTTTTTATCTATCCATTATAAAAATTATTATCATTTAATTTTAATCAAGTGACCGAGCTTTGTTTTTTTAGTTTTTAAATATTTCTTATTTGCTCTGGTCGGTGGAATTTCAATAGGAATTCTTTTAGTAACTTTTAATCCATAACCGCTTAAACCAATTATTTTTTTAGGATTATTCGTTAATAGTTGAATTGTCGATAGTCCAAGGTCAGCGAGGATTTGCGCACCTATTCCATAATCACGAAGATCAGGAGGGAATCCGAGCTTAAGATTTGCTTCAACAGTATCAAGTCCTTTTTCTTGAAGTTTATAAGCGTGAATTTTGTTTTTCAAACCAATTCCTCTGCCTTCCTGATGCATATATAATAAAACACCCTGACCTTTTTCTGAAATAATCTGTAAAGATTTTTCAAGTTGTTCACCACAATCACATCGTAAAGAATGAAAAATATCCCCTGTTGTACATGATGAATGAACTCTCACAAGTACATTTTTTCTACCTTCGACTTTCCCTTTTACAAGTGCAATGTGATGCTCACCAGAGATTGTATCTTCGTATAAATGCAAATCGAAATCACCGAACTTTGTGGGAAGTTCGACATTATATAATTTCTTAACTAACTTTTCATGTTTTCTTCGGTATTCAATCAAATCGGCAATAGTGATAATTTTCAATCGAAATCTTTTTGCAATCTTCAATAGTTCAGGTAAACGAGCCATCGTTCCATCTTCATTCATAATCTCACAAATGACACCAGCAGGATACAAACCAGCAAGCTTTGCCAGATCAACTGCTGCTTCTGTATGACCAGCTCTAACCAGACCACCCCCTTCTCGATATCTTAATGGGAAAATATGACCTGGTTTAATTAAATCTTCAGGTTTCGTTTTAGGATTCAAAACTGTTTTAATAGTTAAAGCTCTATCAAAGGCAGAGATACCCGTAGTAATTCCCTTTCTGGCATCGATTGATACGGTGAAATTCGCTTCCTTGACTTCTGTTGGATTTTCAACCATTTGTTCAATTTTAAGCTGATCAAGTCTTTCACCAATGATTGGCAAACAAATTAATCCACGACCATACTTTGCCATAAAATTTATAATTTCGGGAGTGACTTTTTCAGCAGCACAGACAAAGTCACCTTCATTCTCTCGTTCAGGTTCATCAACTACAATTACAATCTTTCCTTTTTTTATATCTCTTATTGCATCAGGAATATCAGCAAAAACACTTGATTTCTGTTTCACAAATCAACTCCAAAAATCTCTTTTAATTTTAAGTTTGAAGTTTCATTCTCTAAAATTGAATGCACATATCGGGCTAAAATATCAACTTCAAGATTGACATAATCACCAACCTTCCTCGATTTCAGATTAGTATTATTAAAAGTAAATGGAACAATAGCCACAGAGAATTTATTCTTCATTTTTTTAGCGACTGTTAAACTAATTCCATCGAGAGCAATGGAACCCTTTTCAGCAATGAATTGATCCAGTTTTTCAGGAATCGAAAACTCAAATTCATATCCATCGCCTTTTTTAATCGACAATATTTTAGAAATATTATCAATATGACCGGTAACAATATGTCCATCCAATCGAGAACCAATTTTAATTGACCTTTCAATATTTACCAATTCATTTATTTTTAAGAATTTCAAATTAGTTCTTGCATAAGTTTCTGAAGAGATATCAAAGCGGCATTCATACCCCTTACTGATTTTTTTTAATTCTTTTACCGTCAAACAAATACCATTTACTGAGATGCTATCGCCAGCTTTAATCTCATCAATTGAAATATTAACGAAGATTTCATTCTGATTTATTTTTTTAATTAAACCAAGCGTTTCAATTATTCCAGTAAACATTATTCGACTCTTTTTTTTGATTTCACTACTTTACTTCTTATAAAGACATCTTCGTCAATTTTCTTTACTTCAACAATTTTTGTTTTAATTGCTTTCTCAATTTTCTCAATGCCATCTCCTTCAACTGGAGTTAATGCATTCTTCCCACCAATAATTTTTGGAGAAATGAAAGTGACAATTTCATTGACCACTCCATCTCTTAAGGAATTCCAGGCAGTAAATCCTCCACCTTCAATCAAAACAGAAAAAATAGAAATTCGTCTCAATTCGTCAAGTATCTTTTTAAAATCAATTATTCCTGAATGACTATTAATTTGAATTAAACATTTATTTCGTTTTTTAATTTCTACAATTTTTTCTTCTTTATCTTCTGTTGAATAAATAATTACTGTAGGTAGTTTATCATTCAACACTTTTGAGGAGATTGGAATTTCCAGTTCAGGGTCTATGACTATTCTAACTGGATTTTTCCCTTTACCGTGACTTGAAAGAACTGGATCATCTTTGATTATAGTGTTCACTCCTACTAAAATCCCGTCAAATTCAGTTCTAAACCTGTGAACCCAATCTCTGGATTTCTGAGAGCTAATCCATTTAGAGTCGCCAGTAATAGAAGCGATTTTTCCATCTAAAGTCATTGCATATTTAAGAACCACAAAAGATTTTTTTTCAATGAATTTTTTTGAATAATCTTTGTAAAAACTATCTAATTTATTTTTTAGAATTCCAGTCTCTACTTCTATTCCAGCTTCTTTTAATTTTTTTATTCCGTTACCACTTACAAGAGGATTAGGGTCAACGATTCCAACAATTACTTTTTTAATTTTAGCTTTAATGATTGCATCAACACATGGAGGTGTTTTACCATGATGACTACAGGGTTCAAGGGTCACAATTAATGTGGAGTTTTCTGCATCATTGCCTGCTTGTTTTAGTGCGTTAATTTCAGCATGGTTATCACCGAAAAATCTATGGTATCCTTTTCCGATAATTTTTCCATTCTTAAAAATTATTGCACCAACATTTGGATTCGGGAAAGTTTTATTTTCACCTTTCTTAGCAAGTTCAAGAGCAAGCTGCATCAATTTATTCTTATTCATCTTAAAGATAGATAGCTACATACAAAATCAGATAAAAGGCAGGAAAAAATTTTTTAATAAAAATTTGAGCCACCTGAGGGACTTGAACCCTCGACCTGCTCATTACGAGTGAGCTGCTCTACCATCTGAGCTAAGGTGGCTTTCTACGCACACCATTTATCTTAATTTCTTTTTATGACGATTCTTTCTTAATCTTTTCTTTCTTTTGTGCGTCGCCATTTTATGTCTTTTGCGTTTTCTTCCGCAGGGCATATTTCACTCCTCTTTTTTAATGTGATTTTAGTAATTCTGCTGCTCTGTGTCCGGCGTCAGTATGTTCACCAAGTTCAACACACTTTTTAAAATATTCTTTTGCCTTTTCAACATCACCTTTTGTAAGCGTAACAATTCCAAGATTTAAAAAAGCAATTTGATGACGAGGATTTTTCTTTATAACATTTTCAAAAATACTTGACGCCTTATCGTATTGTTTCAATTCGAAATAACAAACTCCCATATCAACTTCAGCATCATTGTCGGCTGGATTCAATTTTAAATATCTTTCATAGTAACCGATTGCTTTTTCAAAAAATCCAGCATCATGATTTAGATTTGCAATTCTTAAAAGTTTCTGTTGATTATCAGGATCGTTCTTCAGTTCATTTTCAAGTTGATTAATTTCATTTAAAGCGTTCAGGTCAAACCTTGATTGAGTTTCTTGTTGAGGATTTTGCATTCCTGTTTTTGTTGAATTTGAATTATATAAAATTAGTATCGAACCAATAACGACCACCAGTATTCCAATGATTAAGAAATGCTTTGTCTCAAGTGTCTTTGTTTGTCTGTCTTCTTTTTTTTGAGTTATCTTCTTCTTTTTAAAATGTTCAGGAGATCTGGCTGATTTAAACTTTACATTTTTCTCATCTATCTCGATAGATTTCTTTTTCGATTGGATGAATTCTTTTTCAATGATTTTTTCTTTTCCCGTAAATCCAACACCGCAATAAGAACATTCTTCGGCATCGACTGGATTCTCTTCACCACATAAGTCACAAATTTTCATCTGTAGAATCTGGCTCTGTATTTCTGAATCTTGTTCGGTCTTTAATCTCTGACCACAATTCGGACAAAAATTGTCTGTTTCACGGACTTGGTTACCACAGTTTTTGCAGGTTTTCATTCTGAGCCTTTTTCCACTGGTTTGCCGAGTTTCAATCCTTTATCAACAATTTGCTTGAAATCCTTTGAAAATTTAAAAGTCGGAACATAATGTTCGGGAACATAAACCTGTTGACCGGTTTTCGGATTTCTTGCAACTCTTGGTTTCTTTTTCTTCACTCGAAATGAACCGAAGCCTCTTATTTCAATTCCGTGTCCTTCTTTAAGCATTGAAATAACGGTACTTATAAAACCTTCAATTACAGCTTCGGTCTCAATTTTTGTCAGGCCTGTACCAGAGGCAACACGATCAACAATATCAGCCTTGGTCATATTTTTGGGTTTTGAAGAATTTGTGCTCATTTTTTTAATACCTTCATAAGTGATTGCCTTAACTTATTATTTTTCAATAAGTTACATAAACAAAGATAGCAAAGTAATTTTAGAATGTCAATTTTTGAAAATCAAACACAATTCTGACTAACATTCTCGCATTAAATGAATGAAATGATTTTTTTAAGTAGAGAGAAATTAACTGGAATAAGACACAAAATTTTCATCAATTTTTACAAGTAATCATCAGCGACTTATAAAATTACAGTATTTCTCTTATACAAGTTTTTGTTTTGTTTTAAGAAAAAGCCATCCAGAAAATAGATATAAAATCAAAGCAATTAAGAAAGTAGTTGAATAACCAAAATTTAAAAGAAGTAAAATTGCTCCAAGGCTGCCAAGAACAGAAAAACTTCCATTTACTGCCCAGGCGAAAGGAACAGATTTATTATCAAAATTTGAGAACAACTTTATGCCAAACGGAAACGGCATTCCCATCATAAATCCCAGAGGAAAAATCAAAATTGCGGAGACGATAAATTTCAGAGAAGAACTAAGTGATAACAAAAATTTTATAGATGTGTTGAAAAAAATTATCAAGGAGAATCCAAATAAAAATATCAAAACATAAATCAAAATCTGAGTTGATTTTGCTTCAATTACTTTCGATGAAAATAAACTTCCCAGACCGGATGAGATTAATAAAACAGTAATGACAAATGTGATTGATAGAACATCAGCAGAAAAAATAAGTGTGAATTTTTGAATCAAACTCAATTCAACAATCATATATGCAAGTCCGATTAACCCGAAATAAAAAAGAATGTTCAGCTTTAGAAATGTCTGTATTTGAATTATTCGAAAACCGGAAACCAGCAGTGCAATTGAAAGAATAACAATGAAGAAGAATGAAATCCAGATCAAGAAATAACCTAATTCAGAATATGTGAGAGATCGAAGAGAAATCTGGTCAAGATAAAATTTGAAATTTCCAGGCTTAATAAAATTTGAAAAGTAAGGTTTATTGTCATCGGGTACTGATAAATTGAATAAATAGTTCTTTAAGTTTTCTGATTTTCCATTGATTAAAGAACTAACTAATTCCATCGCATGTTTATCAATCACTGAATTATATTCTGAAGTTATTGTTTTAGATTCTGGATTTATAAAAAAATCGAATTGATTATTCTGGCAGAAATTTTTAACTGAATGAATTTCTCTTTCATCAAATTTCCCTTTTTTCAAAATAAAAGTGATAGTATTCCAGTTGTTAATTGCAATTAATTGATTTTTTAAAAGATATTGACCTGATAAACTTTTTATGCTCAAAAATAAATTTAGAATTTTCAGAAAGGTTCTTGGAGGATTATCGATGTAACAGGAAATTGAAAAATATCCATCATTATTCAAGCGTTCATAAATCTTTTGAAACGATTCCTTTGTTAATAAAAATTTTTCCTGAATTGCAAATAAACCAGATGTAATTCCTGCAGTTTCAATTACTGGATAGTAAATTAAATCAAATTTTTGATTGGAGCTTTCAATAAATAATCTTGGATCAGTTTTATGAAATTTAATTTCAGGGTGTTTTAAATCATCAAATTGATTTTTAATAAATTCCATTAAAACAGGATTTAATTCTGTTACATTGACACTCTGCACATTTCCATTTAAACTGCGAAAGACTTCAATACCACCAGAAGCATTTAATATCAAAACATCTTTAAACTCTCTCAAATAAAAAGGAAGGTATAATGTAGAGCTTTCTAAAAAAGAATAATCTGTATTCAACGAACTTTTCAATTCATATCCGGCAACCTCGCCATTAATTAAAATAAAATTTACCTGAGTAATTTCCCCTGTATAATTAAGACTTAAACCTGGTGATGCTCTAAATATCTTTGACGAAACTTTTTCAATCAAACCATATGGTGAATTCTTTTGATACTCAATCTTAGAGTCAGGAAAATTTTTAAAACGACTTATTGATTTAAATTGAGATGGTTTTAAATCAATTGGAACAATTAAAAAAACAAAATTCAGAATTAGCGATGCTAATATGAATAACTTCAGAAACAAGTTTTTTGAATAAAATTTAAACACCTGGAATAAAACAATTATTGAAATTAATAATCCATTTAATACGAGTATTTGTTGTGGTAAAAGAAACCATAACAAAATTATAACCACCAATCCACCAAATGCCGAACCAGATAAATTCCAGAAATATAATTTATTAATTAAGTCTGAATAGTAAGAAAAGAATATACCTATTACTAAAGCCAGTAAAGTAAAATTCAATGTGAAGTTTACTATAACGATTAAAAATTTGATTGCTTCTTCGACATCAAAGAATATTAGGAACGAATCGAATGAACCAATAATCTTTTGATTGATAAGTAATGATAAAGTAGAAGAAACAGACCCAAAAACTAAAACCCAATTTACAACTACATCTGGATTGTCTTTAAATTTATTTTTTAAAATCGGAATGATTAATCCACTCACACCAAAACCAATCATAGCCATAGAAATAATAACCGAAGCGAAATGATACCATTGTTGATAAGAAAAAAGTTGTATTAGTGCAATTTGATTTGAAATTACAATTGATGATATCACAAAAAGGGTGATGTAAAGTGAATTAATTTTTATTTTCATTTCCCCCTGATGAAAGGAACAAATCTTACTGGCATTAGATTTTGTGAATATATTTTACCATCTTTTTTCTCAACCAGAACAAGAGTTTGAGTGAAGAAAGGAGAACCAATAGGAATCACCATTTTGCCACCATCTTTTAATTGTTCAATTAAAGGTGGTGGAATAAAATCAGCAGCAGCTGTGACCACTATAGCATCGTATGGTGAATATTCCTTCCAGCCATAATAACCATCACCATTTTTAATTTTAATATTGTGATAGCCAAGTTTTTCCAGTCTTTCCTTTGCTTCTCTGTAAAGTTCTGTAATGATTTCAATTGTAAAAACTGAGTCGACTATTTCAGCTAAAACCGCTGCCTGGTATCCTGAGCCACTTCCAATTTCTAAAACCTTTTTACATTTTGTTGGATTTATAATTTCTGTCATATAAGCAACTATGAATGGTTGCGAGATTGTCTGTCCATATCCAATCGGAACAGGTCCATCATCATAGGCTTCAGATATTCTATTTTTAGGAACAAATAGATGTCTCGGAACTTTTCTAATTGCATTTAGAACAGCTTCATCCTTAACACCCCTTGCTCTAATTTGCAGGTTAATCATTCTTTCTCTTTGTTTCCGGAAATGTTCATTATCATTCTGAACAAACAAAATCAAAACAAAAGCTATAAGTTGAATCAGGGCTTTCATAAAATTTCTATCTTATTGAAAAATAATCACTATAAACAAACTCAGAAGTTTGCTCTAAGTTAGTAATTTTAATTTTATAAAGATTAGAACTTGCAAGATCACCAGGAACATAATAAATATAGGAACCATCGTTTTCAGTATTAGAAGAAATTACTTTCTTCAGTGTGTTTTTTCTATAAAGTTCAATTGAAACATTCTTCGAACGAGAAGATGAAATCCACTTAATCTCATAGTTATTACCAGTAAACCATAAATCACCAGATTTTGGTGAAATGATTTTAAACTCCTGGCTTATGTAATTAGAGACATATTCACTTTCAACTACAATTTCTTCATCTCGGCAACTCAGAAAAGAGAGGCTTAAAAACAAAACAAATACGATTATCAAATATTTTATCCCATCACATTTATCTCCTCTTTTCATAAATAAATTAATAAAAAAATTTTTATTGAAGGAATTGATTCACATTCAAAGTTGCCTAATCTTTATTATATAAATATATTCACAAAAATTTTTTGAATTTATGGACATAAAAAATCTTATAGACAAAGCAATTGAAGCAAAACAATATTCTTATTCCCCCTACTCGAAGTTCAGAGTAGGAGCCGCACTCCTGACACTTGAAGATGAAATTATCACTGGCAGTAACATTGAAAATGCTTCATACGGATTAACAATCTGTGCTGAAAGAGTTGCAATATTCAAAGCTTATAGTGAAGGTAAAAGAAAATTTAAAGCCATTGCAATTTCTTCGGATGATGCAAATTTTTGTTCGCCCTGTGGAGCCTGCCGACAGATAATCTGGGAACTATGTGGTGATATTGATGTGATTTTAATTGATGGCAACAAGAACACAAAAACATTTAAAGCTTCAGAATTTTTACCATTTCCATTTGGTGATGAAAACTTAAAGGGAGTTAAGAAATGAATGAATTTATGCCTCATCAAACACCTGATAAAATTGGTTGGATTGAGGTGATTGCCGGTTGTATGTTCAGTGGTAAAACAGAAGAATTAATCCGGCGACTTCGTCGAGCACAAATAGCAAAACAAAAGGTCATAGTTTTCAAACCTAAAATTGATAATCGTTACGCTGAGAAAGAAATTGTATCTCACAGCGAACTCTCGATGCCTTCCGAGGTTATCGAAGATGCTTCAGAAATTCTCGCTCTTGCAAAAGATGCACAGGTTGTGGGAATAGATGAAGCTCAATTTTTCAAAATGAATATTATAGATGTTGTCAATAAACTTGCCGATGAAGGGAAAAGAGTAATTATAGCAGGCCTGGATCAAGATTATAGAGGACAACCATTTGAGCCGATGCCCCAGCTTTTAGCAATTGCCGAATACATAACGAAAACACTTGCGATTTGTGTTGTTTGCGGAAATCCAGCAGACAGAACACAAAGAAAAACTCCCGCTAAAGATCGAGTAATTGTCGGTGCTTCTGATATTTACGAAGCACGTTGTAGAAAATGTCATACAATCTATGGAGAGTAGAATGAATTTACTGAATGTTCTCAACGGAATTTTCGGAATGCTCGTAATCATATTACTTGCATACTTAATGTCAAATAATAAAAAAAGAATTAACTGGAAGTTAGTTCTTTCTGGTTTTGCAATTCAATTCACTTTTGCTGTTTTCATTTTAAGGGGAGATGATTTAGGAAAATTATTCGGTCCTCTCCTCTGGCCTAAATTATTTTTCAGGTGGCTTGCGAATTTCTTCGTTATAATTCTGCAATTCACAACTGAAGGTGCAAAATTCGTTTTCGGTAAACTTGCTCTTGGACCAGGAAATCCTGATAGTCTGGGTGTCTTTTTTGCTTTTCAAGTTTTACCAACTATTATCTTCTTTTCAAGTTTAATGTCTTTATTATACTATTTAGGTGTAATGCAAAGAGTTGTTCAGGCTTTTGCTTGGGTAATGGCAAAACTGATGGGAACAAGTGGTGCTGAGTCTCTTTCAAATAGTGCAAATATTTTCGTAGGACAAACAGAAGCTCCATTAATGATCAGACCATTTCTAAAAGATTTAACAAACTCAGAACTCTTAACAATTATGGTTGGAGGAATGGCCACAATTGCCGGTGGAGTGATGGCCGCATACATTCAAATGCTTGGCACTTCCTATGCTCAGATTCACAATTTAGCTATTGATGCTGCACAATTAAAATTTGCGACTCATCTACTCGGGGCAAGTGTAATGGCAGCTCCAGCATCTCTTGCAATTTCTAAAATCATTTTCCCTGAAACTGGTGACCCGGTGACAAAAGGAACAGTTAAAGTTAAAATAGAAAAAAATGCGTCTAACGCAATTGAAGCTGCTGCTGGTGGTGCCTCCGACGGATTGAAACTGGCTTTAAATGTCGGTGCAATGTTGATTGCATTTATAGCATTGATTGCACTCATAAATTATATTCTTGAATGGATTGGTGGATTTACAGGTTTAAATTCTGTAACAATGGAACATTTCAAACAACCACTGAACCTTCAATTGATATTTGGTTTAATACTTCAATTCATTGCAGTTGCAATTGGTATTCCCTGGCAAGATGCAATTAACTTTGGTAGTTTGATCGGTACAAAAATAGTTTTAAATGAATTTGTTGCCTATCTGGATATGGCAACTCTAATACAACAGGGAAAACTTATTTCTGAAAAATCAATAACTATGGCAACCTTCGCTCTTTGTGGTTTTGCGAATTTCTCATCTATAGCAATTCAAATTGGTGGAATTTCACCTCTTGCTCCAGAAAGAAGAAAAGATCTTGCCTCACTCGGTCTGAGAGCAGTTGCAGGTGGAACACTGGCAAATCTTTTAACAGCAACAATTGCAGGATTTATATTATAATGCAAAACACAAAAATAGAGCTGAACAAGTATCAAAAAATTTTTGAACAAATTAAAAAGAAATTTGGTGATGTAAAGATAAAGACTTCAATAATACTTGGTTCAGGCCTCGGTGATTTTGCTGATGAATTAAATCTTGTGACTTCAATTGATACTTCTGAAATCAATGATTATCCACAATCAACAATTGTGGGACATTCTGGTAAAATATTTTTATGTGAATACAGCAACTCATATCATATTGTTTTCAAAGGCAGAATTCATCTATATGAAGGATATTCAATTGATAAAGTTGTCTTACCTGCCGTGATTTCAAAATTATTTGCATCGAAATATTTAATTGTTACTAATGCTGCTGGTGGAATTTCAGAAAATCTAAAACCAGCTGATTTGATGTTAATAGAAGATATTTTCTTTTTACATTATAAAGCTAAATTTAAAAGCCTTTCGCAATATCCAAAGCACAAATTCGCCATAAAAAAAGAACTTAATGATTTCGTTCTTAAATTAAGTGAAAGAGTCGGGATTGATCTTAAAAAAGGTGTTTATGCTTTTTCATCAGGTCCAAGTTATGAGACACCTGCTGAAATTCGATTTTTGAAAAAGAGTGGAGCTGATGCCGTGGGAATGTCAACAATTCCTGAAATTCTATACGCATCGAATAATGATTTACCAGTGATTGCTATTTCTTGTATAACTAACTATGCAGCAGGAATTACTGAAAATAAATTAAGTCACGACGAAGTAACTGAAACTGCTAATATTGTCAAAGATAAATTTTCAAAGTTAATCAAGGCAATTATTAAAGAACTTCCAAGACAATTCAATCAGGAAAATTCTTTTAAATCATAAACATTCGTAATTGAACAAGGAGTGAGATTATAGCTGTCTCACTCCTCAATCTATTATTCCCGAGATTTACTGCAATTCCATTTTTTGATTTTAATATTTCAATTTCTTTTTCAGTGAAATCCCCTTCTGGACCAACTGTAATAATTATATTTTGTGAAATGGATAAATCAATAGAATTCATCAATTGAACTAAAGTTTTACCTTCTGGATTTCCATAAAGTATAAGATCATTTTGATTAACATTTTCAAAATATTTATCAAAGAGAGTTAATTCTCTTAGTTCTGGTAAATATGGATTGAAAGATTGCTTAATAGCTGAAATCAGGATTTTTTGTGACCTTTCAAATCGAAAATTTTTCTTAACGCTTCTCTCACTGTAGTAAGGGACAATCTCATTCACCCCGAGCTCGGTTAATTTTTCAATGGCAAACTCAAATCTTTCCAGATTTTTTAAGATAGGAACGAGGGCAATTAAATTCTCTTTTCGTTTTGGAAACGACTTAATTTCTATGACCTCACAGACACAATTACTTTTGGAAATTTCCAGCAATTTTGCATTTGCGATTAAACCTTTCCCATTAGTTACAGAAAATTCTTGACCAGTCAGATATCTCATCACTCTGGTTATGTGATGAAATTCCTCTCCTTCAAATTTCAAATGCTTGGTAGTTTCTTCTAATTCAGGATGAAAAAATAAATCCATTTTTCAGAATGGTAAATTCAAATCAAAAATAAATTGTGGTTTAAGAAGTTGATTCCAGGCAATTTCAATATTAAATGACCGGTACGGTAAAAACAAAAATGAAAATCCAAATCCAAAACCATTTAATGCTCTCGTTTTTTTCAAAACCTGATTCTTGTTTACTAAAAATGCTATATCAAAAAATGTATGGAAATCAACATTTAGATTATATGTTGTAAGTTCTTCTGGAATGTAGGGAAAATTAAACTTGAACACATACTTCTCAATCAAAGGAAATCTAAATTCCAGATTAGAAAAATTAAGTGAATTGCTCTCAAAAATGTCGTTGAAATAACCTCTCAATCGTTCACGATAGCCAATAAAACTATTTGCGTAATAAGGTAACTGAGGACCTACCAATACTCTCGAATAATTTCTGAGATAAAAAACAGGATTGCCTAACGAAAATATTTTTTTTGCTTCAACTTCGAGAATATTAAAATCGACAACCGTTTCACCGAGGCCAACCTTTTTATAAGCAATGTTTAAGTTTGCACCAGACTTTGGATATGCTGTAAAGTCTCTCGTATCGTAAATGTAATTAAATTGAAAAGAGATGGCTCTATCTATTCCTGTATTTGAAACTGTCCTTAATGGATAATATTCCTCTGTTTGAAGATATTCAAAAGCAATCGATGAAGTAATAAAATTGAAAATGTTCAATCTTTTACCAATTCCAATTTCGAAAGCATAATACTTTTCGGAAAAATTTTTATTGTTAATCTTAATTGCTTCGATACTTCTATTGTTTCTTTTCTGAAGCACGGTTCTGAGTTTTAAAATAAGATTATGTTCAAAACTAAAATTTGGATTGTAGTAGCTCAGATAAAATTTTGGGTCATAACCAAGACTAAATCCTGTATTTAAACTTTCATTTTTCCCGGTCAAATTTTGTATCCCGAGATTCAATCCATAGGTAATTTTTTTCCAGTCACGGTCAGCAATATCAACAAATGGTAATGGCCAGATATACCAGGCTTCTTGAACGAGAATTATCAATACATTTTTATCAGCTTCTTTTGAGATAAAAATTTTTACATCATTAAACAAGCCTAAACTCAAAATCCGATTCTCAAAGAATTTTAGTCTGTCAGGTGAAATTGGTTTTGACAAATCGAGATTTACTTCACGTAAGATTGTTTCTTTCTTTGTTTTCTGATTACCTATAATTCTTATCTCATGAATTATCAAATTATTATTTTCTAAATCTTCTTTTTTAGAATGAGTAGAATCAATTACTGAATATGAGGTATCAATAATGACTGAGGCAAATAAATGATTAATAAAAATAATTACGAGAAGAAAAAATAAAATTAAAAATTTCAACTAAAACATCTCCTGTATTCTACAGCAATACAGCGATTCATTATCACCCGCAATCCAGAGTCAAGAGCTAATTTTTGAGCATCATAATTTACAACTCCAAGTTGCATCCATACAATTTTTGCTCTCACTTCAATTGCTTCTTTTACAATATCTAAAACGAAGTCTGACCTTCTGAATATATCAACGATATCGATTGGTTCTGGAATTTCTTTTAATGAACTATAAACAGGTATTCCATCAAAACTTTTAAGATTTGGATTAACACCAAAAACCTTATATCCATTTTCTTTTAAGAATCTTGCAATCCAGCCAGAATCTCTTCCTGGTCTATCAGAGATTCCCACAACTGCAATATTCTTAGACTGCTTGAGAATTTCACAAAGATTATCCATAATATTTTTAATTCTCCATATAAAGTTCGACAGGGTCACATGAACAAATCAAATTTCTATCACCATAAGCATTATTTACGCGCGCTACAAATGGCCAGAATTTATTAAACCTTGTAAACTTTGTCGGAAATACAGCCATCTCTCTTGAATAAGGATGTTGCCAGTTTTCGCCAGTAATATCTTTTACAGTGTGAGGTGCATTCTTTAATGGATTATCTTCTTTACTCATTAATCCCATTTCAATTTGACGAATCTCTTCTCTTATTTGAATCATAGCATCACAAAATCTGTCTAATTCTTTTTTACTTTCGCTCTCTGTCGGCTCAACCATTAATGTTCCTGGAACTGGAAATGAAACTGTAGGTGCATGAAAACCATAATCCATTAATCTTTTTGCAATATCTTCCACTTCAATATTTGCTGTATGTTTGAATTCTCTCATATCAAAAATCAATTCATGACCTACACGATTTCTTTTTCCTGTGTAAAGAACTTTATAATATTTCTCAAGTTTTGCTTTGATATAATTTGCGTTCAGTATTGCAACCTTTGAAGCAAATGTAAGGCCCTCAGGTCCCATCATTTTGATATATGCATAAGATATAGTTAAAATACTTGCACTACTGAAAGGAGCTGAAGCAACAGCAGTAATTCCATTCTCACCACCTGTTCTTACAAAATGGTGTTTTGGTAAAAATGGAAGTAAATGTTTTGCTACTACAATTGGTCCCATTCCTGGTCCACCACCACCATGTGGAATTGCAAATGTCTTGTGAAGATTTAAATGGCAGACATCTGCACCAATTATTTTTGGTTTCGTCAATCCAACCTGCGCATTCAAATTTGCACCATCCATATAAACCTGACCACCATAAGAATGAATGATTTCACAAATTTCTTTTATTTCTTCTTCAAATACACCGTGTGTTGAAGGATATGTTACCATCAAAGCTGATAATCTATCTTTATACATTTCAGCTTTCGATTTTAAATCATTGACATCAATATTACCTGAGTCATCACATTTAACTACTACGACTTGATTGCCAGCCATAACAGCACTTGCTGGATTAGTTCCATGAGCTGATGCTGGTATTAAAACTACATCTCGTTTAGATTCACCATTAAAATGATGAAAAGCTCGAATTACCATTAAACCTGTAAATTCACCCTGAGCACCAGAATTTGGCTGGAATGATATTCCATCAAATCCAGTAATTTCCAGTAAATCTTTTCCAAGTTTCTCAATTAATTCAGAATATCCTTCCGATTGTTCAAGAGGTACAAAGGGATGGATATCGGCAAACTCGGCCATAGAAAGTGCGAGCATTTCTGTTGCAGCATTAAGTTTCATTGTGCAACTACCTAAAGGAATCATTCCATAAGCAAGAGACAAATCGCGTGACTCAAGCATTTTGATATATCTCATCATATCAGTTTCATTATGATAGGAATTGAAAACTTTTTGCTGGAGTATATTGTCGCTTCTCAATAGTTCATCAGGAATATTTAGCTCAAATTTTTCTATTTGAGTAACGGGTGAAAAATCAACTCCTTTAACTTCATAAAAAATCTCAAGAATATCATTCAAATCTTTCAAAGTAACTGTTTCGTCAAGAGAAATTCCGATACAGCATTTCTCGAAATAATTAAAATTAATTTTCTTCTGCTCTGCAATCGCTTTTATTTTAAGGACTAATTCTGGATTCGAATGGAAATCTAATTTCAGTGTATCAAAGAAATATTTATTTACTTGATTATAATTTAATTTTTTCAAGTGTTGATTTAAGTAACTCGTAAGGTAATGAATTCGTTTTGCAATTTTTTTTAAGCCTTCAGGTCCATGATAAACAGCATACATACTGGCCATAATTGCCAGTAAAACTTGAGCTGTACAAATATTACTCGTTGCCTTTTCTCTTTTAATATGCTGTTCTCTTGTTTGCAAAGCCATTCGATAAGCTGGATCACCATGTCTATCAACTGAAAGACCAATTATTCTACCCGGTACAAATCTTTTGAATTCTTCTTTAGTTGCAAAATAAGCAGCATGAGGACCACCAAAACCCATTGGGACACCAAATCTTTGCGTTGAACCAACAACAACATCAGCCCCGAATTCTGCTGGCGATTTTAGAATAACAAGAGATAAAATATCAGCAGCAGCAGCAATTAAGATATCTTTTTCTTTTGCTTTTGTGAATAGAGCTGAAAAATCTCTAATTTCACCATTTGCATCTGGATACTGGACTAAAATACCAAAAACATTTTCATTCAATTCCTTTTCAATATTATCAGTCACTTTAATTTCAATATTATGAGGTGTTGCTCTGGTGATTACAACATCAATTGTTTGAGGAAAGACTTTTGAATCGATTAAAAAAACATTTGCATCAGGTTTCTTTGAATGAGCGATAGCATAAAGCATATTCATTGCTTCACCGCAGGCAGTTCCTTCATCAAGCAAAGAGGCATTTGCAATAGGAAGTTTTGTTAAATCTGAAATCATAGTCTGAAAATTCATAAGAGCTTCAAGACGACCTTGAGAAATCTCTGCTTGATAAGGAGTATATTGAGTATACCACCCTGGATTTTCAAGAATATTTCTCTTTATTACTGAAGGTACAATCGTTCCATAATAACCAAGGCCAATGTACGAGCGATATACTTTATTTTTAGATGCAATTTCTTTGATATGTTGAATGAACTCATATTCTGTTAATGGTTCGGACAAATTTAGTTTTTCTCTAAACCTGATATTTTCTGGTATGGTTTGATCAACGAGTTGATCAAGTGAATCAACACCAATCTCATTAAGCATTTCAAGAATTTCATTGTCATCTGGACCAATATGGCGAGATGAAAATTGTTCATACAAATCTTGTTGTTTCATGCTTTGCCTTTCAATAATTTTTATCAAAAAATTTTTTCAAATATAAAAAAGGATTGAATGAAAAATTTTTGGCCTGAATTAATTAAAATTCTAATTAGAATTTTTAATTTTATTAATTGCCATTTTTGCAGCCAGTTGTTCAGCGGCTTTTTTTGTTTGACCTGAGCCAACTCCAAGTGGGACACCATCAATTAAAACCTGGACAGTGAAAGTTTTTGCGTGTTGTGGTCCTTCTTCTTTTATGATTTGATACTTGGGAATTGAAAGTTTATTTGCCTGAACATATTCAAGCAATTGACTTTTGAAGTTTTGATCTTTTACTTCGATTAAATTTAGATTTGGCTTGATAATATATTTCGTAATAAATCTGCTTGCTGCATCGAGTCCTGCATCTAAATATATTGCTCCAATTAAGGCTTCTACTGAATCTGCGAGGATTGATTTTGCACCAGATTCAATCGCTGTTGCGGCATTCTCATTTATAAACAGTAGTTGCGACATTTTTAATTTATTTGCAACTCGTAATAAAATTTCTTTATTGACAAATCTTGAGCGCAGGATTGTCATCTGTCCTTCATCTTCTGTACGAAATCTTGAAAATATAAATTTAGTCACCACAAGATTGAGGACAGAATCCCCGAGAAACTCAAGGCGTTCATTGGATACTTTTTTCTTTAAAGGAGAGATATTGACTCCCGAGCGATGAGTCAATGCTTCGAGATAAATGTTAGGATTATTAATCTCAGTACCGACTAATTTTTTAATTTCATTTAGTCGATACTCAATAAATTGTTCTAACTTTTTTCTTTTCTTTTTAGGTCGAAAAAACTTAGAGAATAATTTTTTAAGAACCAATTTTACTGATATTTCTTAAACAATAATGATACATTGTGGCCACCAAACCCGAATGCATTACTAATTGCGTAATTTACTTCTCTCTCCACTGCTTTATTTGGTGCATAATTCAAATCGCATTCTGGGTCGGGCTCTTCATAATTTATGGTTGGTGGAATAATATTATTCATCAAAGTCAGGACAGTCACAACTGCTTCTATTGCACCAGCTGCACCCAAAAGATGTCCAGTCATAGATTTTGTAGATGAAACAACCAATTTATAAGCATGATCACCAAATAGAGTTTTAATCGCTTCAGTTTCATTCTTATCATTATATGGAGTAGATGTACCGTGAGCATTGATATAATCAACATCTTCTGGTTTAATTCCTGCATCTTCAATACACAATTTCATCGATCTAACAGCACCTTCTCCACCCGGCGCAGGTGCAGTGATATGATAAGCATCTGCTGTCAAACCAATTCCAACTAATTCGGCAAGAATTGGGGCACCCCGTTTAACTGCAAAATCATAATCTTCTAAAATTAAAGTTGCTGAACCTTCACCCATCACAAAGCCATCTCGATTTTTATCGAAAGGTCTGCTTGCTTTTTCTGGTGCATCATTTCGAGTTGATAGAGCTTTCATTGCATTAAATCCACCAATTCCCATTGGACAAATAGATGCTTCACTTCCGCCAACAATAACAACATCGGCATCTCCTCTCTGAATATGAATTGCACCAAGTGCAATAGCGTGAGCGGATGTAGCGCAAGCAGAAGTAGTTGCGTAATTCAAGCCTTTAAAACCATATTTAATTGATATTTGTCCAGCAGCAATATCACTAATCATCATCGGAACAAAGAATGGAGAAATTCGTTGAGGACCTCCACCACGAAAGACAATTTCTGATTGATGATGCCAGGTCCACATTCCACCAATTCCAGAGCCGAAGACAATACCAACTCGGTTTTTATCGATTGCATCAAGTTTTAATTGAGAATTCTGGATAGCTTCATCAGTACTGACTAAGGCAAATTGAGTGAAGAGATCGAGTCGCTGAACGCTCTTTCTATCAAAATATTTTAATGGGTCAAAGTTCTTTACTTCGCAGGCAAATTTAGTGTCGAAATTACTTGCATCAAATCTTGTGATAAAATTAGCCCCACTTTTGCCTTTAATGAGGCTATCCCAAAATTCATTGATATTAAGACCGATTGGGGACACAGCCCCAATTCCGGTCACTACAACCCTTTTTCGATGCATAGTTTACTTCAAATTTAGTTTGTGATTATTGATTTATTTTTTCTTCGAGGTACTTGTAAACATCACCGACAGTCTGAATCTTTTCTGAATCTTCATCGGGTATGGTAAGATTGAAAGCCTGCTCGAAAGCCATAACTAATTCGACGATATCGAGCGAATCAGCACCTAAATCATTAATGAATGAAGCTTCTGGGGTAATCTGAGATTCTTCGACCCCAAGTTTATCCATAATGATTTCTTTAACTTTTGCTTGTATATCCATATTTATCTCCTTTTTTGTTTGTTAATATAATAATTTATTTGTCTAATTAACATAGAAAAGAATCATTGATTTTACATAACCATTCCACCATCTACACAAAAAACCTGACCGGTAATATAATCTGAATCCTCAGAAGCAAGAAAAACAACAACCTTTGCAACATCTTCAGGCTTACCAATTCTTTTCAGTGGAATTAAGTTCAAAATTGCCTGACGTTGTGTTTCATTAAGTTTTGCTGTCATATCTGTTTCTATATAGCCGGGTGCAATTGCATTTACATTAATATTCCTACTTGCAAATTCACGAGCTAATGATTTTGTTAGCCCAATTACACCAGCTTTAGCTGCAACATAATTTGCCTGTCCCGCATTTCCCATTATTCCAACTACAGAGCTAATATTAATTATTTTGCCTTCTCTTTGATTCATCATTGGTTTAATAGCTGCTTTTGTATAATTAAATACACTTTTGAGGTTTGTATTTATTACTTCATCCCAGTCCTGTTCGGACATTCGCAGGAGAAGATTATCTTTTGTTATTCCTGCATTATTAACAAGAATATGCAACGCACCAAATTCATTTAAAACAAAATTAAGTGTATTCTGAGCATCATCAAAACTGCTTGCGTCTGCTTTAATAATTCTACCATCACCTCCAGAATTTTTAATTTCATCCAAAACCATCTGAGCTTTATCGGGGCTAGAATGATAAGTAAAAACAACCTTAGCTCCTTCTTTAGCAAGAGCTTTAACAATGGCTGCACCAATTCCTCGTGAACCTCCAGTAACCAGAGCAACTTTATTTTGTAATTTCAATGTTCTCACCTCCAATTAATTCTTTTTTATATTCAAGTAATTCTTGATAACCATCCTCACCAAGTAAATAAATTAATTCTTTCTTGGTAGCCTCAAAAACAGTTGAAGTTTGATGACGGGCTTTGCTGCAATAATGTAATCGAGCAATGTGTTCATCATCAACGGTGAGCGTTCCATTGTAAATCGTTAATGGAAAGATTACACAATAAATTGGTTTATATTTCCACATAAACTCACCACGATCCATCGCAGCTTTCTGAAGTGAGCAATATCCATTTTTATCAAGGAAGACACACTTATGATTATAAATTTGTGTACCTGAACAATAACCTGATTTAAAATCACTATCTTCTTCAATTTCCTCAAACCATTGAGTATCATCTTTTGTTTGAGTCTCGTCCATATAGTTTTTAATTATTTCTTTATTCTGAAGAATAAATTCCATCTCCTGTAAATCTACATAAACTCCATACCAGCAACATTCACCTGAACAATAGCCAATATTACATCCCGGTACAAATGGAAATGTAAAGATTAACGGATCAATTTTAAGTCCTTTAATTATCTTTTCCATCTTCCAAAAACTTTTTTAATTCTTCCGATGTACCAATATTGATAACATTTACATCAGCATTTATTCTTTTAATGAGACCCGTTAAAACTTTACCAGCTCCTACTTCAATAAAAGTTTTGATACCATCTCTAATCATATTCTCAATTATCTGTTGCCATTTGACAGGTTTGATAATTTGTTCAATTAAAAGATTTCGTATTTGATTTAGGTCTTGAAATTTTTCCCCTGTTACATTAGAATAAACAGGATATTTAGGTTCAGACATTTTAACCTGATTTAATTCGCTTGCAATTCTTTCGTAAGCATAATTCATCAACGGGGAATGAAAAGCTCCACTAACGACTAATTCTTTTGCAATCTTTGCACCACTTTTTTTTGCAATATCAATTGCTTTTCGAACAGCAAGTACATTTCCAGAAATTACAATCTGACCGGGAGAGTTATAATTAGCAAGTTGTACAATTCCAACTTCACTCAAGTTTTCACAAATCTCCATAAGCTTCTCTTCTGAAAGTCCAATTATTGCAGCCATCGTACCTGGATTCCTGATTCCAGATTCTTGCATCAATCGACCTCTAAGCTTAACCAATTTCAACCCATTTTCAAAGGTAAAAACACCAGCTGCAGTTAATGCAGAATATTCACCAAGGGAATGACCAGCAACTCCATCAACTCTGAAATTTTTTATCACTTCAAAAATTGCAAGACTGTGAACAAAAAGAGCTGGTTGAGTATTTTCAGTCTGTTTGAGAACATCTTCTGGTCCTTCAAAACAAATTGATTTTAAGTCATAACCAAGTATTTCATTAGCTTTATCAAAAATTTCCCGGCAAGTTGTGAAATCATTATACAAGTCTTTTCCCATTCCAACATATTGTGAACCCTGACCAGGAAAAACAAGAGCTATCATTAATCAATACTCCATTTTAAGTAAATACCACCATATGTAAAGCCAGCACCAAAGCTTGCGAGAATTAAATTATCTCCTCTTTTCAATTTTCCTTCGTCATAATAATCAACCAGACATAATGGAATTGTGGCGGCTGTAGTATTTCCATATTTATGAATATTCACCATAACCTTTTCTGGTTCTATTCCCATTCTCTGACGGGTAGCTTCAATAATTCTCAAATTAGCCTGATGTGGTACCAGATAAGATACATCTTCAGGACTCAATTTATTTCTAACCATTATTTCATAAGCTACTTCCGCCATACCAATCACTGCGACCTTGAAGACTGCTTTTCCATCCTGATAAATATAGTGCATTTTTTTATCTACCGTCTCATGAGAAGCAGGATTTAAGCTACCACCTCCGAGCATATATAAATATTTTCCACCAGAACCATCACAATGAAGTAATTCATCTATAACTCCATCGTTTTTATCTTCTGTTCTTTCGAAGAGTGTACAGGCAGCAGCATCTCCAAATAAAATACAGGTATTTCGATCTGTATAATCAGTAATTGCTGACATTTTATCAGACCCGACGACAAGAACTCTTTTATATATTCCACTTTCAATAAAAGCTCGAGCTGTGGAAACAGCAAAAACATAACCCGAACAAGCAGCAGATAAATCAAAACCCCAGGTATTTTCCATTTCAAGCTTATCCATAATCACGCAAGCTGTAGATGGAAAAAACATATCGGGAGTAACCGTTGCAACAATCATAACATCAATGGTATCTAAATCAACTTTAAATCTTCTGACCATATCTTCAATTGCTTTAACAGCAAGATCAGAAGTAGCTCCATTTTCTAATATCCTTCTTTCCTTAATTCCGGTTCTCGTTGTTATCCATTCATCCGTTGTTTCAACAATGGATTCAAAGTATTTATTATCCAGAACTTTATCTGGGACATACTTTCCGAATGCAACAATTCTTGCATTGTATTTTGATTCTCGATTACTCATAAACGATGCTCCTTACATTGTATTGAGATGAAATTTTTGAATAGCTTCTCTTATTCTTTCAATTATTCGATGTTGATAAGTTTCATAAGCTCTGAAGATCATATTTTTTATAGCGACCTCACTACTGGAACCATGACCAATTATTGTAATTCCATTTATACCGAATAGAGGAACCCCACCATATTCTTGATAATCAAAAACCTTTAGAATATCTTTTAAGACTCCCTTTGCAATTCCAATTCTTAATTTGTTAGAGAAATTGCTCTCAGCTGATTCCTTAAATTTTTTAACAAGAAAATGAAGTAATCCTTCAGCAAATTTCAAAACCACATTTCCCACAAATCCATCACAAACGATTACATCAACTTCGCCTTTTAGAATATCACGTCCTTCAACGTTTCCAAAAAAGTTTAATTTTGATTCTCTCAAGAGTTTATTCGCAAGCAAAGTAACTTCATTACCTTTGGAATCTTCTTCGCCAATGCTAAGCAAACCGATTTTTGGAGATTCCACTCCAAAAATTTCTTGCATATAAACAGAGCCCATTATGGCGAATTCATAAAGATTATTAGGTTTTGAATCGACATTTGCACCAACATCAAGGACAAGACTCTTATTTTTCAAAGTTGGAACGATTGTCCCAAGCGCTGGTCTTGATATCCCTTCAATTCTTCCAAGTCTAATTGTCGAAATAGCCATAACTGCACCGGTATTGCCAGCACTAACAAAAGCATGAGCTTTGCCTTCTTTAATTAAATCGATACAAACAGCCATAGAAGAATCTTTGCTTTTGAGAGCTAATGTTGGGACATCATCCATCTCAATGACATCTGAGGCATTAATGATATTGCTGGAAGGGAAATCTAAATTTTCTTGTAAAAGTATTTTTTCGATTTCAGCTTTCTTTCCAACTAAAATTACATCAAATCTACCATTACTTTCTTTCAAAGCTAGATATGCACCTCTGACTGTAACCAGAGGTGCATTATCACCACCCATAGCATCTAGTGCAATAACACATTGTTGAGAATTATTTTCCAAAATCACAACCTATAATTAGTTTACGATGCCTTTGGGACAAACATCGTTCTGCCTTTGTAAAAGCCACAATTTGGGCAAGCACGATGTTGTAATTTTGGTTCACCGCAATTAGAACAAGTGGAAAGTGCTGGTGCGGCTGCTTTGAAATGAGCTCTTCGTTTTCTTGTTCTTGATTTTGAATGTCTTCTTTTTGGATTTGGCATCTATCAATCCTTTCTTATTGTTTTAGTAATTCCTTAAGTGCTAACCATCTTGGATCGACTTTTTCGACTCCACAAGTACAGTATTCAACGTTGAGGTCTTTACCACATTTTGGGCAAATTCCCTTACAATCATCCTTACACAGATTTTTCATTGGAATTGCCAGCATTGCATATTCACGAACATCATTTGAAATATCTATAAAATCTTGGTCATTCCTTATAACTGTAACAACGTCTTCATCATAAAGATGTTTATTGCTTATGTCGTGAATATAGAACATATGATACTCATTAAAGAACTCACGATCATATTGCTTTAAACATCGATCACATTCACAATGTCTGAGAACACTTAAAGAAGTCCTCAAAAGAATGTGTTCTTTTGTTTTTTCCAGAAGAACTTGAACCTTCACTTTTCCAAAGAATTCGGCTGGTAAATCAAGCTCTTCTACACTCGCATCCAGATTATAAAAATGCCTCCCTTCTGATAGGGAGGTAATCTTAATTTTCATCGCAATTCAATTAAAACAGTTGCAAATATATTTAATAATCAAATCTATATCAATTGATATAGGAAACAATTACTATTTAAGATTTTCTTTGTAAACTTTCAAAATGTAATCAGCTACTGCCTCAGCTTCAGGTGGAATTAATCCCTGAGCTGGCATTGGTGGATATGCTGGATCAACTTTCACTGGATTTAATATGAATTTTACAAGTTGTTCTCGATTATTTTCATATTTCTTCAATACGAGATTATATGGAGGACCAACAAGTTTAGTATCGAACTTATGACATGCTGCACACTTTGCTGAGAAAATATCTTCACCATTAATTTCAATTGTTTGAATGTTTAATTTGCCCTTTAAATTTTCTTCGTAAGCAAGAAATTTCTGATCAATTTCTACAGTTTTTGGCTTCAAGACATTTGCAATAGATACAACATCTCTTGTTGAGACAGAAATCAGAATTACAACAAAAAGAAAGAAAGAATATTTAAGATATACTTCAAGATTTTCTTTGCCGTATGCATTTAATTGATTCAAAACAATGAAAATTAATACAACAGCAAAACCACTTGATAAAAATATCAAATAAGATAAACTGTTACTCGGAAACATTAAAAGTTCAATCAATATAAAGGCTGGTTGAAGTAGAATTGTTACAACTGCACCTTTTAAAGATTTTGCTTTGATAAAGTCACTTAATCCCTCAGATACATCTAATTTTGTCTCGAACCATGCGAAATTAAAGAACAAATTTCCAATGAATACAATAGATAGAGAAATAGTGAGATGATATAAAAATCTGATATAAACCTGCCCATTTAATAAATAACTAAAGATATCAAATCTGAATGCATCTCTTGTATAATCTAACTTGGCAATACTTAAAATTGAAAAGAGAAACAGAGATAAAATTATTCCAATCACACCAATAACAGCATTTCGACGGTGTTTGATAAGATTGTTTTCCATAAAGTCTAAATATTCTCTGGACTCTTTATCAGTAATAGTTTTTGAAAGAAGATTTACTAATTCGAATGTCGATTTATAAGAATAGAGAAATAGAAATGAAAGTGTGAACAATAAAATATTTACAAGAGTCCAGTTATGAAGTGAAGCAAATTCCGACCCAGTTAGCCAGATTAAATCAATTGAATAAATCACGAAAAAAGGAATAAGTCCAAGTACTACAGGTAAAGAAATTTTTTTCAATGGAAAATTAATAAGTACTCTTGCCATATAAGTAGATACATCATCACGTTTAATAAATTCAAAGTAATAACTCAACAAGGCAGTTCCTGTTAGCCAGAATATATAAAAATAAAGCATTGAATGAGCAAGAATAGAAACCAGCTGTAAGACATTTGAATAATTGTAGCTAAACGGTAAAGTAATTTCACTGATTAAAAACATATTTCTCCCCCATTACAAAAGTTTATCAATTGAAAGTTGAACAACCACTAATAAAATAAATGTATTAATTGTTCGGAAACCAGAGAGCAAAATTTTATTATCCTCATTCTTTTTAATTAATTTGGTTGAATTCCATATCAACCAGAATGCTGTGATTATTAAACCATAATTGAAGATTGGATTATCAATTAAATTAAATAGAGGAAGTACAAGGGATTCTACTGCAAGGGCTATCATCCAGATAAAAGTTAATCGAAATATTTGTTCCTTCGAAAAATAGTCTGTCAATGTTGGAAATCCAGCTGCTTTATAATCTTCATCAAAGAAAAGCATCAACAACCAGAAGTGAGGAATTTGCCATATGAAAAGGAAAAAAGCTATCATTAAAATTGAGTCATCAAATGGATTTCCACCTGCAGCAACCCAGCCAATTAAAGGAGGTATCGAACCAATTAAAGAACCCGGAACTACAGCAAGAGCGAATTTTCGTTTGAGTGGTGTATAAACAAGATTATACCAGAAAAGTGCAAACAATCCAAGTAAAGCTGCATCTAAATTAAAACCAAATCCTAAAATGACCAATCCACCTAAAGAATAAATTAAACCGAGGAAAAATGCAGTAGATGAATTAACAAGACCGGACGGAATTGGTCTGAATTTTGTCCTTTCCATCAAAGCATCAAACTTTCTTTCTTGACAATGATTGAAAATTGCAGAACCACCAGAAAGTAGTAAGACGCCTAATAGAACACCAATAATACTCGAATCCAGACTTTTAGAGTATAGAACATAACCAAGAAATGTCGTAACTGTAACAAATGAAGTAATTCTGAACTTGGTCAATTCCAGCAAAATGTTTATCACCTTAAACAATTTCTTCATCATTTTCTCGAAGTTGTATCGGTAGTTGAATTATACCATTGTTCAAATTCATTCTGATGGAGAGAATACAATTTTGAATACATATAAGAATGTCTCAAGCCACAATATTCAGCACAGGCTATATCATAAACTCCAGTTTCATTTGCAACAAACCAGAGGTAATTATTTTTATTAGGGATAACATCTTTTTTTATTCTAAATGCTGGAATAAAAAAAGAATGATTAACATCAAGAGAATTGAGATTCAATTTGACAGGTTTATTGATGGGTACAACAAGTGTATCAGTCTTTTTACCATTCGGATAAATAAATTCCCATGCCCACATTCTACCATTAACATTAATTTCAAAAGCATCCTTTGGAGCGGCAGTCATTTTCTTGTAGCCATACCAACCATAATAGAACATACCAACTACAAGAATTGTTGGAATTACTGTCCATATTATTTCAAGCGTCGTATTACCTTTTATATTTTCTGGTCTGGGATTTCTCTTTCTATTAAATTTCAAAACAAACAAAACCATCAATACGGTAATTAATACCAGCAAAGTAAGTGAAATCCCGAGTATGAAAAGAAAAACTCCATCAACTTCTTTTATAAAATTTGATGCGTCTGATAACATAATCTCCTACCTTATAAATGAATAATCTGAAAATGTTAAAACTAAAAATATTGCTAAAGTTAGAAACGCTATGAATACAAAAATTCGAAAAATTTTATCATCGAATTTCAAATGCATAAAAATCAACATCACCAGTAAAGCTTTAATTGAAGCAATTGCCAGAGCCAACACTATTGAAAAATTACCAAGGTCAAAGTTTGCAACTGTAACAGTAAGAGCTGTTAACGCTACAAGTGTTAACCAGACAAAAATGTAAGTTCCGTAACCAACAATATGATTTTCTTTGTGTTCCATAGATTACCTCAATGAATTAGATAAAACAACGGGAATAAAAATATCCAGATAATATCAACAAGATGCCAGTATAATCCACTGTTTTCAAGCATTATATAATAATCCTGATTCACTTTACCAGACTTAATATAGAAAAACATAAATATGAGTATAATCATCCCGACAATCACGTGAACTGCATGTAAACCAGTCATCACATAGTAAAGGCCAAAATAGATAATCTCCCCTCTTGGTAATGTTAGTAATTCATTTGAACCAGGAAACAATCCATGGTGAAATTTAGCTGACCATTCAAAATATTTATTCACTAAAAAGAGCAAAGCGAAGAAAATAGTTATAGAAAGAAATGTTAATGAGAGTTTCTTACTACCACGCCTTAAAGCAGTTATCGACATTGCCATAGTTAAACTACTCGTTAAAAGAATCAATGTATTAATCAGACCAACAAAAACATCAAGTTCTTTTGAAGCGAGAGCAAAGAAATCACGATAAGTAAATCTATAAACAGCATAAGCCAGAAACATTCCACCGAATAAAATTAATTCAGTGAAAAGAAAAAGCCACATTCCAATTTTAGCACCAACATCATCACGATGGACGCTGGTAGTAATGGATGCTTCAGCTACTTGATTCAATTTTTAACCTCCTCTAATTCTTGATAATGAGTAAAGTCATAAGGTTCTTTATCAACAGTTGGTATTGTTTCAAAATTTTCGTGAATTGGTGGAGATGGTAAAGTCCATTCCAGAGTTACACCACCCCACGGATTTGCCAATGCCTTTTCACCTTTTCGCAAAGCAATGATTAAATTAGCAAACATTATTATTAAACCTGTAATTAAAACCCAGCTACCAACAGTTGAAATAAAATGCCAGATGTGAAATTCGGGTAAGTAATCATAATATCTTCTTGGCATTCCAAGATAACCAGCTATAAACAACGGAAAATAGAGTAATTGAAAACCAATAAACATAAATAGACAGGAGATTTTAGCAGTTCTTTTATTATACATCCTGCCAAACATTTTTGGAAACCAGTGATGTAGAGCTGCGAAAATTCCGAAACCAGTTCCACCAAACATTACATAATGAAAATGAGCCACAATAAATGATGTATCGTGTATATGAATATTCAATGCAAGTGCACCCTGCATCAATCCTGTAAATCCACCAATTGTAAAATTAAAAATAAAAGATAAGGCAAAAAGCATAGCCGGTTCAAGAACAATTGAACCTTTGTAAAGTGTGGCAACCCAGTTAAAAACTTTAATAGCGCTCGGGATTGCAACAAGAAAAGTAAGAAGAGAAAAAATCCACATTGCTGTATCACTCATTCCAACAGTGAACATATGATGAGCCCATACTAACGAACCAAATAATGCAATTGCTAAACTTGAGAACGCAATGAATCTATAACCAAAAATTGTTCTTCTTGCATAAACAGGAATAATTTCTGAGATAACTCCCATTGCTGGCAAAATCATAATATAAACAGCTGGATGTGAATATATCCAGAAAAGATGTTGATAAAGAATTGGGTCTCCACCGAGAGCCGGGTCAAAAATACCAACACCAAACCATCGTTCAATTGCTACCAGTAAAAGAGTAATTCCAACAATTGGAGTTGCAAGAATTTGTACCCATCCAGTTGCATAGAGAGACCAGACAAACAAAGGCATTTTGAACCAGCTCATTCCAGGAGCTCTCAAACGATGGATTGTTGTTATAAAATTTAATCCAGTAAGTATTGATGAAAAACCAAGTATGAATGCACCAATTAATGCGGGAATTACATTTGTTGAAGTCCTAACTGAATACGGAATATAAAATGTCCAGCCTGTATCAGCAGGTCCACCTGGTAAAAACAATGAAACCAGAGCTACAAAACCACCAAGTATAAATAACCACCAGGAAAATAAATTTAGTCTAGGAAAAGCCACATCCTTTGCACCAATCATTATTGGTAAAAAGAAGTTACCAAAAACAGCAGGCAGACCAGGAATGATAAAAAGAAATATCATTATGACGCCATGCAATGTAAAAATCTGATTATAAGTTTGCGGCTCCATTATCGTTTTCCCTGGCGAAATCAGTTCTAATCTCATCAAAAAGCCAAAGAAAACTCCAACAGAAAAAAATGTAAGCATTGAAATTAAATAGAGAATTCCAATCTTTTTGTGATCTGTAGATAAAATCCAGTTCAAAATCCCTTTATATTTTTTTGGTGAATGGAGATAATCAAGATGATTTCCATCACTCCCATTGCCATCAATAGGAACATTTAATGTATTCATTTTTCATTTACCTCTGACTTTTTCTTTGGTTTTGAAATCAAGAAGATAATAAAGATACCAACAGCTACTAAAGTAATTATTCCAATTATCCTTGTTAAATTCAAAGCATAAGTTCTTCCTTCCGGGTCATAAGCATAACAGAACTTAATCAATTTTGCGATAGTAGGTCCAACTTTCCCCTCGCCAGCTTCAAGAATTGCCATCTTAATGTTGAAAGGTAAATAATCAATTCCTAAAAGATATCGAGTAATTTTCCCATCAGGTGAAATAAAAATCAAAGTACCCGGATGAACAAATTGATCTTCTTCCTTGAAAAAATAAAATCCCACTGAATTAGTTACTGAATAGATATTTGCCGAATCACCCACAAGAAAAGTCCATGCATTTTCAGGGGGCTTGTTATTCAAAAGTTTGATATAATTTCTCTTCTTAGCACTTGCTAAAGAAGCATTTTCTTCAGGATCAAAACTTATTGTTACAATCTGAAAATCTTTTCCAAGTTGTAAATCAACTTTGTTAAGTTCCTCGGCAAGTTCTGTTAAAAGTGGAGTACAAATTCCTTTGCATTCATAAAATACAAGAGTTAAAATCGTTGGCTTTTGAATTATCTGCCTGAGAGTTAATTCTTCACCATTCTCATTAGTAAATTTTGCATCAAGTGGGATGTATTTGCCAAGTTGTTCTTCAAGGGCTGCTTTTTTCTGTGGCTCTGGATTCGCCTCTACTTGATCTAATCCAGGAAAACAAACCAGAACAATTGATAGAATTAATAATTGGGTGATAAACCTCATAGCTTCTCTACCTTTTTGCCAATAAAACTAAGTGAATATTCATAAAAGTTCTTTTTCTCATTTTCATTCATAAGATTGAATTTTGGACTTACTCCGTAGAGGACAGGATTAACTTTCAATAACTCCAGAAAATCATTCATTGATATATTAGTGTCAATAAAGTTTACAAGAAACCCTGCAAATTTTTCTTTTGAAAGAATGAGCTTATCATACTGGCTTGAGTTGTTTAAACTCTGAATAATTTTATTGTAAAGGTCTCTCTTTGCTGATGTTTCTGTCATTACAAGAAATAATGCTTTTGATGTTGGAATTTGTCCAGCTGATTTTTTCCCTTCAGATAGTTTATAAGTATCATTAAGAGCTTGAAGTTCATCTTTTGAATCTTTTGGGAAATCCGGAGCAAATGTTCTTATGTAATGAATAACAGCAAATAATTCTTCCGGATTAATATGATTATAAGCTGGCATACCGCTTTTGATAATACCTTCTTGTAATGTTTTGAACATTTCCGAAATTTTTCTTCCATTTATCCAGCCATCCTTCGAAGTAAAATCCCTGGGTCGAGGATTCATTAAAACTCCAGCTGGACCATCACCTTTACCAGTTTCACCATGACAGGATGAACAATTAGCATTAAAAAATTTCTTTCCCCTATCGACCAGATTATTTGTCGGTTCACTCAACTTGAATACATCAACTGGTGGAATATCAACAGGTGGAGAAAACGAAAGGTCTTTTTGAACATTGATTGTATCTTGAAGGATAAATGGTGAAACAGAATTCTTATTAATGACTGTTAAATTTTGAACAAAATAAATTCCAATACCAACGAGAACAACTAAAACATAGAAATAAGTATATCCAAATAATCTCGCAGGATTTACAAAGAGTTCCTTAAAATTAATTTCATCTTGTAGTTGATTTAATTTCTTTAAAGTTTCTTTCATAAATGAAACTCCAGACTTCTTTTAAGCTTAGGATCACCAACCGGAATAATATTCTTTAGTTTATTAAATCTAATTACAAATAAAGTGAACAAAATTCCAATTCCTAAAATTATAAATGAAATTTCAATCCAGCCAAAAACAACTTCTTTATATAATGAAGGCATCACCAACCAGTAAAGGTCAACATAATGCATTGCAATAATCCAGATTGACATAAATTTCAATCGGCTCAAATTACTTTTGGATTGCTGAGAGAGAAGAGCAAAATAAGGAATCAGGAAATGACCAAATATCAAAATGAATGAAAATATTTCCCATCCTTTTTCCCATCGATGTATCATCCAGAAAGTTTCTTCAGGAAGATTTGCATACCAGATAAGAAGAAATTGACTGAATGCGATATAAGCCCAGAAATTAATAAAGGCAAAGAGTAAAGCTCCAAGATTATAGAAATGATCTTTTCGTAATAAATTTCCGAAATAACCTTTTTCATGAAGAATTATAATTGCAAGAGTTAAGACAGCAAGAGAACTTAAAGCAGTACCTGAAAAATAATAAACTCCAAATATCGTAGAGAACCAGTGAGGTTCAGTGCTCATCAAAAAATCAATTGAAAAAAATGTCAATGTAATCGCAAAGACAGGGATGAAGATTGCTGAAAGTTTTGAATTTTTATAAGTGAGTAATTGGTCTTTACTCTCATCCTGTTTGAGAGAAAATTTGGTCATAAAAATTCCAAATGAAATCCACAGAATGAAATAAACAAAATATCTTATTGAAAAAAATTGCTCGTTTAGATAAGGTGACTTTAACTGGAGTAATTTATCATTTTTAACTGCCTCTTCATGAGACCAGTGAAAAATAGAATGAGTATTAAAAAGTATAACCAGACCAATCACAAAAACAACTGGAATAAAAGAAATAAAAATTTCATTAATTCGTCTCATCACTGTTGACCAAACTGCCCCTGATAAATATTCAATTGCAAACCAGAATAAATTACCCACAGCCACACTTACAAGAAAAGTAAAGATTACATTGTAATTTGCCAGAGCACGATGAGAATCTACGAGATATGCAACAACGCTTAAAATTAATCCAAGTCCTAATATTCCAAATGCCAGTAATTTTGATTTTTGAGAAATATCTTTCTTTTGCAGGTTGATTAATTCAGAACTCATCTTAAATCACTCTCCTTTGGATTGACTGAACGTAGTAAAACTCTGATGTAATGAACTATTGCCCATCTTTCTTCTTCTGAAATTTGTGAAGCATAACCCGGCATTACATTCTGTCCTTCTGTTATGATATGGTAAATGCCTCCATCTTTCATATTTCGAATTCTATCTGAATGTAAAGTTGGTGGATTCGGGAATTGGCCTCTTAAACGACTATCGCCCATTCCAAAATTTCCATGGCAAGGTGAACAAAATGTTAAGTATTTCTGTTTTCCCAGATCGAGAACTTTTTTAGAAGGCACTAATGGATTAACTAAAAATTTTTCTGCTTCAACTGGTTTTCCTTTAAATGGATAAGGAAGATGTCCTCGTGAAACAGTGCCTTCAACAGGCATTCTCATTCCAAAATTATCTTTGAATACTGTCGTAGTAGTTTGAGGGTCAACTCTAAATTGTTCATGCATCCAGTTAAATGGAGACATAAACAGAAGATGGTTAAGAACAAAATAGGTAATTCCAGAAACAATGACCGCTGTTAAAACTAAAAATGAAACAAATTTCTTATCGAAAATTTTTGGTTTGTATTCTAATTCTTCTGTCTTAAAATGTATTTCAAAAATTTCTTCGGCACCAAGTTGTTTGAATAAGTCTTTCACTCGATTTAAATCAAACAATTCATCCGTTGCTTTTATTGAGATTCCATATCTATCGACGCTCACCTTTTTCATATATTCAGTTTCTAAAAGAGGATGAGTGTTATTCGGAAATTTGAACATAATAAAAAGCATCCAGATAACAGTAAAAACTGTCGCCGATAAAACCGTCACTTCAAACATAACTGGAATGTAAGCTGGTAATTGATAAAACGGTTTACCTCCTACTACAAGAGGATAATCAATCACATTTACCCAGTACATAAATAAGAAAGCAAAAATTGCTCCTGCAAATCCAAAAATTAAAGTCACATATCCAAGCTTTGATGGTTTTAGTTTCATTGCCTGAGGCAAACCATGTACTGGATAGGGAGAATGGACATCGTATTCTTTGAAGCCGGTCTCATTAACTTTATGAACAGCATCAATTGTTTTATTAACATCATCAAATGTAGCGGCAACAGCGTAAAGTGTCTTATTTTCCATCAATGATGACCTCCGTGAGATGGCTGTGAATGAGGCAAAACAGCTTTTACTTCAGCAATGGAAACAACAGGTAATGTCCTGATGAATAAAAATATTAATGTGAAGAATAATCCAAAGCTGCCAATCAAAATACCAATATCATAAATAGTTGGAATATACATTCCCCAGCTTGATGGTAGATAATCTCTGGATAAACTTGTAACAACAATTACAAATCTTTCAAACCACATTCCAACATTAACAAGTACACCAATTACAAACATCACTGGAATTGACCGTCTTATTTTCCTGAACCAGAATAATTGAGTAAAGAGCACATTACATGAAACCATTGTCCAGTAAGCCCAGGCATAAGGACCAAGTGCACGATTCAAGAAAACAAATTGTTCAATTGGATTTCCACTATACCAGGCTATAAAAAATTCCATAGCGTATGCATAACCAACCATCAAACCAGTAGCAAGCATTACTTTATTCATTTTTTCAAGAGTGTCTAAGGTAATGATATGTTCAATCTTGAAAACTTTCCTGATTATAATCAAAACATTTTGAACCATTGCAAATCCAGAAAAAACAGCACCAGCAACAAAATAAGGTGGAAAAATTGTTGTATGCCATCCAGGCATTATTGAAACAGCAAAATCAAAACTAACAATCGTATGAACTGAAAGAACAAGAGGAGTTGCAAATCCAGCTAAAATCAAGTAAGCCATTTCATAATGTTGCCAGTGACGATTCGAATGTCGCCACCCAAGACTGAAAATTGAGTAAATTATCTTTTTGAATTTGTTTGTTGTTCTATCTCGTAGCGATGCAAGATCTGGTATCAAACCAATGTACCAGAAAACTAACGATACAGTAAAATAAGTCGAAACAGCAAAAACATCCCACAACAATGGCGAAGTAAAATTGACCCATAAACCATGTTGATTCGGATATGGTAATAAATAACCATCAAGCCATGGACGTCCGGTGTGAATCAATGGAAATAAACCCGCACACATTACTGCAAAAATTGTCATTGCTTCTGCAAATCTTGAGATAGCTGTTCGCCATCTCTGTCTTAAAAGAAATAATATTGCTGAAATCAAAGTTCCAGCGTGACCAATACCAACCCAGAAGACGAAATTTACAATATCAAATCCCCATCCAACAGGTTGATTGACACCCCAAACACCAACACCTTTATAAAATGTGTAACCAAGACTCAAAGCACCAACTAAAAGCATTGAAAGACTGATTGAAATTGCTATATACCAGCCCCTTGGTGGTTTTGTCTCAAGAGGTTTTGCAATACTTTCATTAATTGAGCTCAATGTAGGATTATTTTCAACTACAGGTGGTTCAATAGAATAATCAATTGTTCTCACTACACATTCTCCGAATTGATGTTTCTTAGTTTTGCGATGTAAGTTACATTGGGCTTTACATTTGTTTCCTCTAAAACATAATATGCGAGTTTGTGATTTCTCAGTTTAGAAATTTCAGAATTTTTGTCGAGCATATTTCCAAATTCAATTGCACTGGATGGACAGGCTTGCTGGCAAGCAGTTACAACTCCACTACCATCAAATGTTTTTCCTTCACGAATTGCATTTTCTCTTGCTTCCATAATTCGTTGAATACAAAATGTACATTTCTCCATCACTCCACGAGATCGAACTGTAACTTCAGGATTGTTCAGGTAATTCAATGGTTCAAGATATTGATATTCATTTTCAAACTCGGTTCTGAAATCAAGAAAATTAAATCTTCTAACTTTATATGGACAGTTGTTTGAGCAATATCTTGTTCCGACACATCTATTGTAAGCCATTTGATTTAATCCATCGGGACTATGATTGGTTGCTGAGACAGGACAAACATTTTCACACGGTGCATTATCACAATGTTGACACAACATTGGTTGATTATTTACAGTAACTTCTTCTGGAGTACCGGAAAAATAAGTATCAATTCTCATCCAGTGCATTTCACGACCTTTTTCAACCTGTTCCTTGCCAACCATTGGAATATTATTCTCAGCAATACAACTAACAACACAGGCATTACAACCTATACACTTGTTCAAATCGATTGCCATCGCCCATTTTACACCTTCGTACTTGAATTCATGAACCATACTTATCAATTCTGCTCTTTCCCTTTGAACAAAATCCGGATCATTTTCAAATTGTTTGATTGTGCCTTCCTGGATGATTTTTCGTTTCTTATGAAAATCTTTGACGAATGTATCATCAAGTGAATGATGTTCCTGGGCAGTTACAAGATTATATTTTTCATTTGTTTTATTGACATTAACATAAGAGAAATATGGACTATCTGAATTTTTATTAATCAGGAATTGAACATTAAATCCAATATCTTTACCGATTTCACCACATTCTTCTCTTCCATAACCTGTCTCAACGCAAACCATATCATCTGAGACTCCTGCTTGAATAAAAACAGGTATGTTTATTTTCTTCCTTCCATTATCAAGTTGTATGACATCACCATTTTTCAAATTAAATTTTTTTGCAGTGGCTGGTGAGAGTGCAGCGTAATTATCCCACACAACTTTTGTAATTGGATGAGGTAATTCATGAAGCCATCCATTATTCCCGAATTTTCCATCGTACAAAAATGGATGAGGATAAACAGCTAAAAGAAATTTGTTCTTTTGTTGCTCTTCCTTATCACTAAAAGATTTTAGACTGAATTTCAGTTGAGGATTCATATTTTCCTTCAATTCAAGAAAACCATCGTGAAGACTTGAATACCAGAATGTTTCAAATTCAACTGATGAAGCAACTTTAGGATAAACTTCCTTTTGCCATCTTGATTTTAATTTCTTTTGATAAATGGAATCATAGTAAACTTCTTCTGTAGTCCAGGTAATCAGAACTGATTCCTTCTGTCTTGTATCATACATTGGAGCGATGACAGGTTGCTGCAAATTCAACAGATTATTTCTTGTTTGAAAATCATTCCAGCTTTCGAGGTCATTATGAACAGGAAGAACATAACTACTCAATGCGGTCGTTTCTGTTTTCTGTTCTGATAAAGTAACGACCATATTTGCTCTCTTCATAGCATCAGCAAAATCTAAATAGGCAAAATCATATACTGGATTTGCATCGAAATTTATGACAACACCAACCTGATTATTTTTCAATCTTTGAATCAAATCCTCAAAATCCTGGAGACCGTTCTCTTCAAAGAGATTCGAATAGGTTGAATCAAAATTATAAAGTCTTGTTGAACTTAAAATTTCATTCAAAATGAGAACAAGGATTTGTTCTGTTTTACCTAAACGATTACCACAGAGGATTATTGACTTACCCTGATTACTAACCAAGTCATTCAATAGAGTATTTATTACATCTTTTGAAATATTATACTTTGAAACAAAATTTTCCAGACTGACAGAATTTATTTTGGATAAAAGCTCTGCTGGTAAATTTAGATTTGTATTTATTCTTCTCAATAATTCATTTAGTAATCCATACAAAAATTCTTTTTGAATGTCCGGTCTGAGTTTTATTCTATAATCAGCATTTGCTCCAGTTAAAGTTAGATTGCCTTCGACTACATACAACCTGCTGAAGTTTTTAATATCATTTACGTTTCTTGTTTGAGAAAATTGTCTGACTTGCTCAACTACATCACCTTCACTGTTAAGAAAATCGTTTTCAATCGATAAAATTATTTTTGCTTTTTGAAGATTAATGGAAGGAATAATAGAATTTCCATAAACCTCTTTCCATGCATCCAGAAAATTACGATTTGAAAAATTCGAATAAGAATAAATTTTTGTCGTTGGATATTTCTCAGTGAATTCTTTAAGTACAAGTAAAGTTGTTGGCGAGTTAATCCTATTAGATATAATTGCTATTTCTTTGTTTGAAGATGAAGCATTTTTAAGTGCAGCAACTATTGATTTATTAGCTTCTCTCCAGCTAATCGGTAAAAACTGTCGTTCACTCGATTTCTGTAATGGACTTTTTAACCTATCAGGGTCATAAAGATTGAGGATTGAAGCTTGTCCACGAATACAAACTTTTCCTTGATTGACAGGATGATCTGGATTTCCATCAATTTTGATTGGTCTTCCTTCTCGTGTTTTTACAAGAACTGAACAGGTATTTGAACAACAATTCAAAGTTGATGCATAATAATTTGCCTTTCCAAGAATAACTTCTTCAGGCTTTTTATTGTAAGAAACAATCTCCCCTTTATCTTTATAATTTGAACAAGCAGCAAATGCAAAAGCGGAAGATGCCGAAAGCAGTGCAAGAAATCTTCTTCTTGAAATTGGAGGCATTCCCGATAAATCAATTGAATCTACAGTACCATCTAAAAATTCATTTTCTTTTATGGACCTTAAATTTTCTGGATTATAGTAATCTCTTAAACTTTTCCAGTATTTTTTCGAATTGTTATCGCTCATTTTCAACCTTTTAGCTATTTCTGTCTTTTGACCGATTCAGGATTTTCTTTGAAATAGATTTTTGGATTCTTAGTCATTGACCAAAGCTTTTTGATTGGCATTCCAAAAATTAATGACGCAATCAATCCACCTTGAACAAGATTGACTAAAAATTCTTTTCTGTTTTTATTTTTATTTGATTGTCCCATATAACCTCCTTAACGATGACAGGCAAAACAATTTTCAGGACCTTTCTTGACATTGGAAATATAAGTTAATTTTAATTGAGCATTTCTATGACAATCAAGACAACTTGCCATTGTAAATGAAGATACTTGTTTGATTACATCCATATTTCTAACATCACCATGACATTCTGCACAATCAATCCCACGATTTACATGAACACTATGATTGAAATAAGCAAAATCGGCAAGCTTATGAACTCTCTTCCATTTCAGAGGGATATTTTTCTGATAGATTTCAGTCAATTGAATTATGGCTGGTCGATTTTTCCTTGCAACAGTATGGCAATTCATACAGGTACTAACAGGAGGAATGGAGGCAAACCTTGACTTAGTAACAGTTGTATGGCAATATTGACAGTCAATGTTCATTTGCCCTGCATGAAGCTTGTGAGAAAATGGAATTGGTTGCTCAGGTGAATAACCTATACTATCTCGTTCAGGTCGGGAAACATAGTAGGTTATAACAAACGATGTAATGATAACAAATATTGTTACCGGAACTCGTACCTTTAAAATATAGTCGAGTTGTGCTTTGTTCATCGAACTCCTATAAGTTGATTGTTACTATCATTGAAGAAAATTCTTCCTTATCTGTGTGTTGTTTTTTCTTCAAATAAAGTCCTGCAAGTATAAAAAATTTGTCTCAATCTTAAAAGATATCAAGAACATTGATTATTTGCCTCTGTACACTTTTCAGAAGAAAAAATAGAAATTTTAATTTCATCAACTAAAGAAAAAATTTTTCGTAACTTTTAAAAAATTTATAATAAAATGAAAATAAAATTTATTGGTGCGACAAAAACTGTTACTGGTTCAATGCATTTGATTCAAAGTAACGGTAAATCTATCCTTCTCGATTGTGGACTCTATCAAGGCAAGCGAAAGGATTATTTCGAAATCAATTCCAATTTCGAATTCTTCAATCCAGAGGAGATTGATTATTTAATTGTATCTCATGCTCATATTGACCACATAGGAAATATTCCAAATCTTTTTAAAAAGGGATTTCGTGGAAAAATTATTTGCACAAGACCAACAAAAAATCTCGGTCAATTAATGCTTCTTGATAGTGGTCATATTCAGGAGAAAGATGTTGAGTATGTTAATAAGAGAAGAAAGAAAAAGGGAGAAGAACCACTTCCACCACTTTATACTCAAGAAGATGCAGAGAAAACATTCCCGTTCTTTGAAGATTACAAGCTTTATGATTCAATCAATTTAGATGAAAACATTGAACTGAATTTTTTTAATGCTGGTCATATACTTGGTTCAGCAATTACACAATTAAAAATTAAAGAGAATGGAAATATCATTTCTTTAGCTTTTACTGGTGACCTTGGTAGACCCAATCTCCCGATAATAAAAGATCCAGATATAATTGAAACTCCCGATATTCTGATTTCAGAAGCAACTTATGGTGGAAGAATACATTCTACAGCTTATCAAACAAGAGATACTTTAGTTGATTGTATTCTATATGCCTTAAAACGAAATGGCAAAATCATAATTCCAGCATTTAGTGAAAGCAGAACGCAACAGTTATTACTTCTTTTCCACGAAATTTTTGATAAGTATAATTTTAGTTTTCCAATTTTTATCGATAGTCCTCTTGCTATTTCAATTACAAAAATTTATCAAAACCACATCGAAGAATATGATCCCGATACATTAGCTTACATTCAACAAGGCAAAGATCCATTTCAATTTGAAAATGTTCGTTTTACTCCAACAGTTGAAGAGTCAAAAGCAATTAATGATATTAAAGAACCAGCTATAATAATTTCAGCCTCAGGAATGTGTGAAACAGGAAGAATTTTACATCATCTTGCAAACAATATTGAAAATCCAAACAATCAAATTTTAATTGTTGGTTACAACGCTGCTGAAACACTTGGAAGAAAAATTGCTGATGGAGAAAAAATCGTTAAAATTTTCGGTGATGAATACAGAGTAAAAGCAAAAGTGACAGTTCTTGATTCACTATCTGCCCATGCTGACCAAAAAGAGTTACTCGATTATTTCAGTCATTTCGATAAGTCAAAATTGAAAAAGATTTTTCTTGTTCATGGTGAAGAAACTGAATTAAACACTTTTCAGAATTTACTAAAGGCTAATTCCTTCAAAAATATTTATATACCTTCACGAGGCGATGTTTTTGAAGTTTAATAAAATTACTTTGACTTTGCTATTTATCTCCACCATTTTGAATGCTCAGATTCAACAGGATTCGATTTTCAAATTAAACTCAACAAATCTATCCACGAGCTACAACAAAATTTTGAACATCCATAATTTCAACTCACTAATTCATTCATCCTATGAATTAGACAATTTTTCCTTTCAACTTGAAAATCGTTTTAATTCGAATATTATTTTCTCAACAATCAAAAATATCAGAGATGACAACTACTTTGCACTCAAAGGTCAATATAAATTCAGCAACTTCATTCAACCATCCATTTCGATAGAATCAAAACGAATCAATGACAACAGGAAAGTTGGTATCAGTCGATTCAAAGATTTTGCAATTAAAGGATGGATAAATTCAAATCCATATTCTTCGTTTTACATATCACCTTTTTATGGTTATAAAGAGGAAGAACAACTTGAAATCGGAGAAAGTGGAAAAACTTTTGGTCTTACATCAAACTTTGATGAAAATATTTTGAAATCGAAATTAATGGGAAATCTTAAACTCGTTTATGATTATCTTAACATTAGAAAAAATCAGATGATTAATACCGAATTTTTAATCGAAAATTTTTTCTCTGAAGTATTAAATACAACAACAAGATTTTATTTTAATAAGATTGGTAGAGATTATTTCACTTCAATTGATTCAAATACTGCCAGAATTTTTAATACAACTTATAACTTAGAAAATCGACTGGATAATGTAATTAATTTTTCCCAGAGATTTGACCTCACTTATCCATCAGGATTCGCACTTGAAATCTCAGGCGATATTTTTTACAGAACAGTTGATAAAAATCTGAAATTCAAAAATTTAAATGAACCAAATAAAAATTTATTTGATACAAAGATTAATGAATTTAAATTCAATGTGAGTGGTGAAAGTCGTATTCCTCTTGGCAGTGTCTTTTCGATATTCAAGTTCGCATACCAGGAAAGGTCTGAAAAACATTCAGTGAAACGAATTCAATCAATTCCTGATTACATATATTATCAAAGACTTGATGAAGAGCTTCAAAAAAATAATTTCTCATCAAGAGTAACTTTCGGAACTCAAAACAAAATTAATATAATTTCAAGGGACACTCTGGTAATTGACGCATCAATTTCAAAACTTAGATACGATACACCACCTCTTGAAAACTTTACAAATCCAGTTTCGATTACACGAGACGATAGAGACGAACTTCTTTATATAATTCGATTGCAGTACTTAAGATTTTTTAATCCTGCATTAATCACTACAATTTTGCTTGAGTCTTTTAATAATCATCTTGTCTATATTTTTAAGGAGAGAAGCTCAAATAATAACTGGAATAGAGTTTTAAGACTTTCAACAAGTACAACATATCAAAGCAAAAAATTTACAACTAAAAATTATTTTGAGGTTCTTGCCAATTATACCATCTATGATTTTGAAGACCTTTTTCAAACAACACAAAGTTTTGCTTTCAGACAATTCGGATTTCAGGATTCCACAAAAATCTTCTTGATTGGTAAATATTTTTTAGCTGCCAATTTTAATCTGAAGTTATCCGAACAAGGTGTTTTCTACTGGAAAAAATTTTCATCGTTACCAGGTCGATACTTAAATGAACAGGAAGCAGAGTTAAAAATCGGTAGAGAGCTTTCTGAAATCAATTTTATTGCCCTTGGAATAAGGTCAACACTAATATCAGAATTTAATTTTAAAGGGAAAGAAAAACAGACAGTTTTCGAAATGCGAAGTGTTGGTCCTCTTCTTGAAGGATATCTATATTATAAAAAAGATTTCTATGTAAACCTGAAATGCTGGATTGAATATATTCAACAATCAAATCAAATTTATAAAAGAAATATAAATTTAAGTTTTAGTTCTTACTTAATCTTCTAATTGTCTCTCTTTAATTTTTTTATAATTTTGTAATGCAATGTTTAGACAATTAAAATACAATTTAAAAACTTCAATATTCGAGATTGACAATTTACCAAACTATCTCGACGAAGCTTTATCAGGGATTACCCTTCCGACTGATAAATACAATAATATTTTACTTGCCGTAACTGAAGCTGTAAACAATGCAATAATTCATGGTAATAAGAACGATATAAGCAAAGAAATAGAACTGGAGTTTATTATTACCGACGATTTCATCAAAATAATTGTAACAGATGAAGGTGAAGGATTTGATCTTCAAAGCGTCCCAGATCCTACCCTACCAGAAAACTTACTCAGTGAACATGGTAGAGGTATTTTCATTATAAAACATTTTGTTGATGAATTAAAAGTCGAAAAATCTCCAAAAGGCAGTAGCCTTGTACTAAAAATCAAACTTAAACATTAAAAAATTATAGAGGAGGAATTATGCCGAGGAAAAAAATTTCCTTAATTGGTGGTGGACAAATCGGTGGCGTTTTAACTCAATTAATTGCAAAACGCCAGCTTGGTGATGTTGTACTTTTCGATATCGTCCAGGATATGCCTCAGGGCAAAGCCCTTGATATTGCTGAAGCAGCAAGAGTCGATGGTTTCGATGTTAGAGTTACTGGAACTAATTCATACGAGGATACAAAAGATAGCGATATAGTAATCATAACTGCAGGTCTCCCACGAAAACCTGGAATGAGTCGAGATGACCTTCTTACAACAAATGCTGAAATAATGAAATCTGTTGCTGAGAATGTAAAGAATACATCTCCAAATGCCATTGTAATTATTGTTTCTAATCCTCTTGATGCAATGGTGACTCTTTTCAAAAATATAAGTGGTTTCGAACCCAATCGGGTGATGGGTCAATCGGGAGTTCTTGATTCTTCTCGATTTGCAACTTTCATTGCATGGGAATTAGGTGTTTCTGTTAAAGATATCAATGCTCTTGTTCTCGGTGGTCATGGAGATACAATGGTTCCTTTAAAACGTTATGCAAATGTTAATGGAATTCCTGTTATGGAATTGCTTGAAAGAAAATATGGTAATAAAGAAAAAGCTGAAGAGGTAATGAACGCCATCATTGAAAGAACTAAAATGGCTGGTGGTGAAGTTGTTAAATTACTCAAAACTGGTTCCGCATTTTATTCACCTGCAAGTTCGACTATCGCTATGGTTGAATCTATAATTTATGATGAGAAGAGAGTACTTCCTGTATGTGCTTACTTACAGGGTGAATATGGTGTTAATGGTTATTATGTAGGAGTTCCTGTTATTCTGGGTGAAAATGGTGTTGAAAAAGTTATCGAGATTGATTTGAATGATGAAGAAAAAGCTTTATTTGATAATTCTGTTAATGCTGTTAAAAATCTTGTCGCCGATATGAAAAGACTTGGTTATTAATGAGTATCTTTTAAAAACAAAAAAACCGAGGTTACGCCTCGGTTTTTTTATTTTAAACAAATTCAATTTAATTCAAAGGAATAACATTAACGACTTTCTTATTTGCTTTCGTCACAAATTGAACACGACCAGATACTTTAGCAAATAAAGTATCATCTCCACCGATACCAACATTTAATCCTGGATGAAATTTAGTTCCTCTTTGACGAACGATAATACTTCCTGCACTTACAATTTCACCACCGAAAGCTTTAACACCCAATCTTTGGGCATTTGAGTCCCGACCATTCTTAGTTGAACCCTGACCTTTTTTATGAGCCATAAATCACCTCTAATTTATTTTTTCAATTAAAATTTTTGTTAATTGCTGACGATGTCCTTGTAATTTCTTATAATCTTTTCGCCTTTTTTTCTTGAAAACCAGGACTTTATCGTCTTTTGTATGTTCTAAAATTTTCGCAGAAACTGATTTCCCATCTATATAAGGTTGACCAATTTGAACTTTATCACCATCTATTAACATCAAAACGTTTTTCAGTTGAATATTTTTTCCAACTTCAACATCAAGTTTGGGGACATAGATTGTATCGTTTTCTTTAACCTTAAACTGGAAACCAGAAATATTAAGTACAACTTCCATTTAAATTCCTTTCATTAATCTTTGAGTTACAAAATTAATTATAATCGATTCTAAAATCAATTTACAATTTTGAATCTAAACACGTTACGAATCATTGGTTTGAATTCACTGACAATCATTTTATTAAAACTTTCAATGAACATTGAATAAGCCACTAAGAATCAAAATCAATAAAAATTCTCAACAAAGATTTAACTGGACTGAATTGAAATATGATAAATACCATTTGATTATAAATAGAACAAAATAAAGTTATCAGTTTTGATTTACTTAAGTGGAAAGTTTTATCTCTTTATTCGTTTGGGCAGATTTATAAATAGCTTCTATCAATCGCATTCTTGCAGAAGCTTCATTGATTGTAGAAACCCATTTACCCAGTCCATTAACTGCAGCGAAAAAATGTTTTAATTCGTTTTCGTAAGATTTTAAATACAAATTTGCAGAAGTAGTTCTATGGTGGTCCATAAGTTCCATTTGCGATGTACCTACCTGTTTGAAAACTCTCAAAGGATTTAATAGTCCAACTCCTTCTTTCCCAAATAAATTAAAATAGAAAAATTCATTTTCATTACTCAGGACCCAGCTAACTTCAAAATTTATTACCTGGTCAGTTTTTGTTTTAATCATCGCAGTTGATGAATCTTCAACATTCTTAGTTGTATGATAAAAATTATAAGCTGTTACCGAATAAATATCAGGATAATTCAACATCCACATCGCAAGGTCAACAATGTTTATAGCCAGATCCATTATAACACCACCACCAGCATAAGATTTATTAACGAACCAGGATTGTGTTGAACTTCTGGGTCTAAACCAGCCAACTCTTACAAGATATGGTTCACCAAATTCTTTGGCTTCAACAAGACTCTTCATTAACATTGCATCAGGTCTAAAACGCATATTAAATCCAACCATAACATTTACGTTTTTCTTCTCGAGAAATTTTCTGAGTTCTTCTGTTTCTTTATAAGTTCGGGCAACAGGTTTTTCAATGAAAAGTGATTTACAATATTCTGCAGAAATTTCAGCAATTTCTTTATGAGTATTTGTAGGAGTTAAAATCATCACTGCATCGAATTCATTTTCAACAAAGAATTTTTTTAAATCAGTATATGCTGATTCGATTCCATACTTTTCTTTTATTGCCAGAATTTTCCTTTTATCGACATCACAAATCGCTTTGATTTTAATTCCAGCCATCCTTTTAAGAATTGGTAAATGAATTATTTGAGCAACGGCTCCACAACCAATTATTCCAATATGGAGTTCTTTCTTCATTATTCAACCTGATTATTTTTCAGTATAGTGCTTGCTTAATGAATGAAATTCGGATCTCACTTTGTTACTGATCCCTTCAGGATCAATACCAATCATTTTATGTAATTCCTGCTGTGTTCCATGTTCAATGAATTGATCCGGCAACCCAATCAATTCTATATCAACTTTTGCATCAACCTTTGAGGCAAATTCAAGAACAGCCGACCCTAATCCTCCAATTATTGAATTTTCTTCAAGAACAAATATCTTTTCAAACTTCTTAAATATATTCAAGAGCAACTCTTCATCTAAAGGTTTCACAAATCTCATATTAACCACTTCAACAGAAATATCTTCCTTTGCAAGATTCTCAGCAGCAACCTGTGCATAGTGAACCATACTTCCAATGGCAAGAAAAACAACATCATTACCTTCTCTTAAAATTTCAGCTTTACCGATGGGAAGTTTCTTGAATTCCTTATTAATAGGAACTCCAAGAGCATTTCCTCGAGGATAACGAAGAGCAATTGGACCTTTTCTGTATTCGATTGCCGTGAATAACATATCTCGTAATTCCTGTTCATCTTTTGGAGCCATTATCACCATTCCAGGGATTAACCTGAGATAAGAAAGGTCAAATGCACCGTGATGTGTTGGACCATCAGCACCAACAAGTCCAGCTCTATCAAGTACAAAAACTACAGGAAGTTTTTGAATTGAAACATCATGAATGATTTGGTCAAATGCTCTCTGAAGAAATGTCGAATAAATTGCAACAACTGGTATGATGCCTTCAGTTGCAAGTCCTGCAGCAAAAGTTACAGCATGCTGTTCAGCAATACCAACATCAAAAAATCTTTCTGGAATTTCTCTTTGCAAAATATCCAATCCGGTTCCATCAGGCATTGCTGCAGTGATACCAACTACTTTTTCATTCATTCTTGCAATTTCAACAAGAGCTTCTCCAAAAATTTTCGTGTAACTTGGAACATTCGATTTTTTAAGGGCTTTACCGGTGATTTTATCGAAGGGAACTACACCATGAAGTCTTTGCGAATCTTCCTCAGCAGGTTTATAACCTTTACCTTTCTGAGTTGTAACATGAACAAGAATTGGACCCTTTAAATCTCTGACATGCGAAAAGATTTTGACCAGTTGTTGAACATTGTGTCCGTTAAATGGTCCAAAATATCTAAAACCGAGTGCTTCAAATAAAGCACCAGGAGTCACAATTGCTTTTATACCACCTTCAACTCGACCTATCACTTTCCTAATTCTATCACCAAGTTCATCAAATCGATGAGTAAGTTCCCAGACTTGAGCTTTGAACTTATTGAATTGTGGTGATGAAGTAATTTCAGTAAAATATTTGGAGAATTGCCAGACATTCGGAGCAATCGACATATTATTATCATTGAGAACAACAATCAAATCTCTTTTCTGTATACCTGCATTGTTCATCGCTTCATAAACCATTCCACCTGTCATTGCACCATCACCGATGATTGCAACTACTTTAAATTTTTCTTTCAAAAAGTCACGAGCAGTAGCAATTCCAAGTGCTGCAGAAATCGATGTGCTTGCATGACCAGCACCAAAAACATCATATTCACTCTCGGTTCTTTTTAAGAAGCCACTAATTCCTCCAAATTGTCTGATAGTTTTTAGAGCTTCTCTTCTACCGGTTATAATTTTATGTGGATAAGCTTGATGTCCCGTATCCCATACAAGTTTATCGTAAGGTGTATTAAAAACATAATGAAGTGCAATTGTCAATTCAACGGCTCCTAAACCAGCGCCAAGGTGACCACCTGTTTGAGAAACGACATCAATCATATAGTCACGAATTTCTTCACAAACTATTTTTAATTCAGTAACAGGGATTTTTTTCAGGTCTGCAGGTGAATTGATTTTATCAAGATATTTATATTCTTTCATTGTTCTTTGTCCAGATTATCTTCAAATTTTGTTTTTTTAATCATTCCATTCAATTCTTTTCTAAGCTGATTGACTTTCAATTCAGCTTGGTTCAAAGTTTCAATTAATTTTTTTGAGAGATTAACTCCTTCTTCAAACAGTTTTAATGCTTCTTCAAGTGTAATATCACCTGATTCAAGTTTTAATGCAATCTCTTCAAGTCTTTCAAAATCTTTTTCAAAAGAAGATTTATTTTTAGCCATTGATTAAAACCTTTCCATCATAAAACTCAATTTCCGTTGCTTCATTTTCTGAAAATTTTGTTTTTCTCGAAATAACTTGATTGTTTTGTCTGATTATGGCAAATCCTTTTGATAGAGTCAACTTTGGATCGGATAGATTAATCGTATTAGCAAGCCTGCTCATCTTTTGTGTCTTATCACTCAAATAAGATTGAATTGATTGATTGAATTTGTAAAATGCGAAATCAAATTTTTGTTGATTTGAATTAATTAGTGATTCTGGCAAAACAAAAGCATAACTCCTTAATTCGTTAATTAATCTTTCACGTTTAGTGTTTATAAATTCGAGTATTAATTTATGAATAGAAGCGTCATACTCTTCCAGAAGTTCAATTAGTTGTTCTAATCTTGGAGTGACAAGTTCGGCAGCTGCAGTTGGAGTGGCGGCTCTTAAATCGGCAACAAAATCAGCAATGGTAAAATCAACTTCATGACCTATACCAGTTACAACTGGAATTTGCGACCTAAAAATTGCTCTCGCCGTAATCTCTTCATTAAAAGCCCACAGGTCTTCGAGTGAACCACCTCCACGACACAAAATTATTACATCCACTTCACCGTACTCATTCATTAAATCTAAGGCATCCGATATTTCTTGAGCAGCTCCATCACCCTGAACCGATGTATGAGCAATTACAATTTCAGCTACAGGAAATCTTCTTTTGATAACAGCCAGAACATCTCTTAAAGCTGCCCCATCTTTACTTGTCACTACACCAATTCGTCCAGGAATTTTAGGAATTGGTTTCTTAAATCTCTCATCAAACAAACCTTCTGCAGCTAATTTTCTCTTGAGTGCTTCAAATGCTATTTGTAACTCACCAACTCCAAGTGGCTTTATTGAGAGTACCTCGATTTGATAGTTTCCTCTTGGTTCATAGACATTTAATTTACCATTGATAATGACTTTCATTCCATCCTGAGGAGTAAAGTAAACATATGAGTTTAATCCCCGCCACATTACGCAACTAATCTGGGAATATTCATCTTTCAATGTAAAATACCAGTGACCAGATTGATAAGTTTTGAAATTAGAAATTTCACCAACAACTGTAAATAAATCGAATGTTGTTTCGAGTAAAATCTTAATCTCTCTATTAATTTCCGAGACAGAATATATTTTAGTCTGATCTAACATCAATTTTCTTAGCCTTTGTTTAACAAATTACAAAAATTGATTTTGTTTGAAAAATATCCGTTCAGGTAAATTAAATTTTAGAATCGAACGCTGATACCAATTGTCGGGAAGATTGGTAATTGGTAAGTCTCTCTCCTCTCCAGTTGAAGATTTGAGTTAATGTAGTAATCGTACCCAACAACATTTTTTCTATTATAAACATTAATCACATCAAGGTAGAATAACCAGTTTAATTTCCAGAAATATGAGTAATAAGAAATTCGAATATCAAGTCTGTGATAATCTGGTTTCCTTGAATTGTAAAAATTTGGATCAACTCCATAGTCGATATTAAAAATCACCTCCTTTGGTGCTTCAGGATTTAAATTAAACTTTGTTGCAATTTCAGGAGTATCGCCTACTCCATCACCATTCGTATCTTTTAATAAAATTCTTGGCTTAATACCTACTGGTTTTGTGTATGGAAGTCCACTTCCATATTGCCACCTTAAACCAAATTCGAGGGATTCAATAAATTTATAATTCAAAACTAAATTGAAAGTATGTCGCTGTTCAAATCTAAAAGGAATTATTTTACCTGACTCTTCACGATTTGAAAATGACAAAGAGTAAGAAATCCATCCATCTAATTTACTCGATTTTTCTTTGTTAACTTTTGCAAGAAAAATTTCCAGACCATAGGATTTTCCACTGGAATTATTTACAGGAATAGCTGTCATTGAGTCTGCAGATATTGCAATAGGTTCAGTCCATGAAGTGACATACTTGGGATCTCTTCCAGAAATTAAATTTGTTGAGAACTGAGTCCCTTTTACCTTCAAAGGAACAATTAAATTTCTGAATTCTTTCAGATATATTTCTGACTTGAACTGCCATTCAGTTGTAAGAAATCTTTCGAAACTCAAAATATAATGAATTGCTTTTTCTGCCTGTAAATCATCTGAATACTTTCGTGAAAAATCGAAAAGGATGTTCTGGTCTCTTAACTTTTCATAGCCTGGTGATTGATAAAAAATCCCGTAAAATCCACGAAGAGTTGTTATATCATCAATCGCATAGGATAAACCAATTCTTGGTGAGATATAAGATTTTCTGAGAATATCATAATAATCAAATCTCAAACCAGGAGAAATGAAAATCTTATTCGATTCATTCAACGGAAAATTCGCTTGACCATATAATTTGAACCGCCAGTAATCAAGATTAGATTTAAACTTATCAATCACACTTCTAAATGATGAAAATGAATTTAATATTGCTCTGAGCTGTGGATCTAAATTCAAATCAAATTTGATTTCCGTATACATCAAATCCAGACCAGTTCCAATCTCAAAATTTGATTTGCCTGAGAAGAACAAAAATCGGTCTTCTATTGAATACTTACGAAAATCAAAAAATGAGTTGAAAGAAAAATTCAGCAAGTATTGATAAACAGTATCACTGATTTCTCCATCAAAATCTTTTCTGTTCAATGTCGGGTCTAAAAATTTTGAATCAAAATTGGTTTTTCCTGAATTATTGTAAAAAGAGAAAATCAATTTGTTACTTATATTTTTTGAGCTGTATTGATGACTTAGTGCATACACATTATTAAACGATTGATCAACAACACCAAAACTATCTGGTTGTACTCTCCTACCATTTGTGATTAATTCAACTCCATCTTTTGAATGAACAGCTAAAAGTGAAAGTTTGTGTCCTCGAGATGGAATAACCGAAGTTTTAAATTGAAAATCATAAAAATTTGGAAAAGAAAAATCACCTTTAACTAATCCAGCACTTTTAACGAATGGTTCTAATATCAAATCGTAATATGTTCTTCGTGAATTAAAAATCCAGCTACCATTTAATCCAAATGGAGTTTTGCCTTCTAAAATGACGTTTGCATTAGAGAGATTAACATTGACATTGCCAGAAATATAATTACTTGTTATGCCTTCTCGATTTTTTACATCAAGCACTGCTGATAATCTATCACCGTATCTTGCTGGAAAACCGCCAGTAATTAAATTTATATCTTCCACCGTTTCTGGATTGAACATACTGATTGCCCCATATAAACGATATGGATTAAAAATTTCAACATCATCAAATACAATTAAATTTTGATCAGGTCCACTTCCTCTAATTACTAACTGAGATGAAAAATCATTGATGGCTTGAACTCCCGGCAGTGATTGTAAAGTTCTCAAAACATCTTCACCAGCACCTGGAAGCATTTTTGCTGATTTCGGTTCAACATTGATTAAACTCGTTCGTGTATCTTCTTGTGATTGAAATTTCTGAGCTGAAACTATAATTGATTGGATCTCTATTGGGGCTTGATTCAATTTAATTTTCAATTCAACATAATTCGTTTTAAATAAATTGACTTCTACTACTTTTGTTTCGTATCCAATTGCACTTATTTGAAGTTTATATTTTGCAGGCGGAACATTAGAAATGACAAAGTTTCCATTGAGATCAGTACTTGCTCCGTATTTCGTTCCAATTAAGATTAGATTAACATTTGGTATTGGTGAGTTATCATCACTTACAATTTTACCTTTTATCTCACCAGCAATTAAATGAAAATTAAATATAGTAAGGCACAATCCTAATTGAATAAGCCTTTTCATTTTGATTAACCCGAATTTTTTATTCCAACAAATTTTAATAATAAAAAATTCATATTCAAAATTTGTTTCATATACCAATGTGAATTATTTTTGCCCAAGTTAAAATCCATTAACCTTTAATTCTATCCTGTGAGATAGAAAAGGAAAAATTAAATGTTAAAAACAACGAGTTTATCAATAACAAATAGAAGGACCCGATTGGCTGAATAAGTCAATCGGGATTTTTTTTATATGAAAATAAAAGCAAAAATTTTAGATGAACAGGCAATCCAGAGAACCATCACAAGACTTGCCCACGAAATTTTAGAAAAAAATAGAGGTGCTGAAAATATTGCTCTCGTCGGAATCCAGACTCGTGGAGAATTTTTAGCTTACAGGATTAAAAACAAATTGCAAGAGATTGAAGGTATCGATGTAACTGCAGGAATTTTAAACATCACTCTTTATCGTGATGATGTAAGAGTAAAATTAAAACAACCTGAAGTTAAAGCCACAAACATTTTATTTGATATAAACGATAAAGACATCATTTTGATTGATGATGTTCTTTACACTGGCAGAACTGTCCGGGCAGCAATGGATGCTCTCACAGATCTCGGAAGATACTCTTCAATACAACTTCTTGTTCTGGTTGATCGTGGACACAGGGAGTTACCAATTAAAGCTGATTACATCGGGAAAAATGTACCCACTTCCATCGATGAAGAAATTCGAGTAAAATTAAAAGAGGTCGATGGAGAAGATGCTGTTTATCTAATTCAAGTTGAAAACAAAAGGAGTATGTAATGCTGAGTTCAAGACATTTACTTGGACTTTATCAAGTTCCAAAAAAAGATATCGAATTAATCTTAGACACAGCTAAAACATTCAGAGAAATTATTGAACGACCTATCAAGAAAGTTCCTACACTACAGGGAAAAACAGTTGTCAACTTATTTTTTGAAAGTTCCACAAGAACTCGAATTTCTTTTGAACTTGCTGAGAAAAGACTCTCTGCTGATGTTTTAAATTTTTCAGCGTCAACAAGTTCACTTACAAAAGGTGAAACTCTCAAAGATACTGTTCGCAACATTGAAGCAATGAAAATCGATATGGTTGTCATAAGACACTCAGCTGCTGGCTCACCACACTATCTCACACAATTAATTGATGCAAATGTAATCAACGCTGGTGATGGTTCCCATGAACATCCTACTCAAGCATTACTTGATATGTATACTATCCGAGAAAAATTTGGAAAGTTAGAAGGATTAAATGTCTGTATTGTGGGTGATATTTCCCACAGTCGTGTAGCTATGTCTAATATTTTTGGATTGCTCACAATGGGAGCCAATGTTGCTGTCTGTGGTCCAAAGACAATGATCCCAAAAGACCTGGAAAAGTTAGGAGTAACTGTTTTTACAAATATTGATGATGCAATTCAATTTGCTGATGTTTTGAATATTTTAAGAATTCAACTGGAAAGAGGTGCAGCTTCTAATTTTCCATCACTTCGAGAGTATCACAGACTTTTTGGAATTACGAAGGAACGATTACTCAAATCAAAGAAAGATATTTTGATTATGCATCCAGGTCCAATAAATCGTGGAGTTGAATTATCCTCTGATGTTGCCGATGGTTCAAACTCAGTCATACTTGAACAGGTAACAAATGGAGTTGCTGTTAGAATGGCAGTACTGTATCTAATCGGAACAAGAACTGAAGAAAATTAAAAGGACTTAAGATGAAAGTTTTATTGAAAAATGCAATAACTGTTGACCCTCAGGTAAACCTAAATTTTCAAAACGACATTTTGATTGAAAATGGAGTCATTACAAAAATTGAATCCAATCTTAAAGAAAAAGTAGATGCTGTTTATGATTTGAAAGATTGTGTAATTGTTCCAGGTTTTGCTGATGTTCATGTTCATCTAAGAGAACCTGGCAGAGAAGACGAAGAAACTGTTAAAACAGGAATTGAAGCAGGAATGAACGGAGGATTTACAGCACTTTGTTGTATGCCAAATACCGAACCAGCAATTGATTGTGCTGAAGTTGTGACTTTCGTTAAAGATAGAGCTACAAATTCACTTGTCGATGTTTATCCCATTGGTGCAGTAACAAAGAAAAGAGAAGGCAAAGAATTAGCTTTGCTTGGAGAAATGTATGAAGCTGGAGTTGTTGCATTTTCAGATGATGGTGAGCCTGTCTCAACTGCAAAAATTATGAAATATGCACTTGAGTATTCTTCAATGTTTGATTTACCTATTATTGAACATTGTGAGGACAAATCTCTTACAGAAAATGGTGTAATGAATGAAAGTTTAAACTCCACAAAATTCGGGTTACCACCTCATCCATCTCTTGCTGAAGTGATAATTGCTTTAAGAGATATTGAAATTTTAAAATACACCGGAGGCAAACTACATCTTGCCCATATATCTTCAAAGGAAACTGTTGAGGTTTTACGAAAAGCAAAGAAAGAAAATCTGAACATTACTGGCGAAGTCACACCTCATCATTTTTCTCTTACTGATGATGCAGTTGCAAATTACGATACAAATACAAAAGTTAATCCGCCATTGAGAACACAAGCAGATGTTGATGCTTTAATCGAAGGTTTAAAAGATGGAACAATTGATATAATTGCAAGTGATCACGCACCTCATTCAATTGAAGAAAAAGAATGGGAATTTATTTATGCACCTTTTGGAATGGTTGGATTAGAAACTTCTGTTGGATTAACACTCACTAAACTTTTTCATACAAACTTTTTGTCATTGAATGAGATTATTTACAAAATGTCAATTAATCCCAGAAAAATTTTCAAACTGCGAGAAGCACGAATTCAAATCGGTATACAAGCAAATCTTACAATTCTCAACTTATATCAAGAATGGACTGTAGATAAATATTCTTTTAAGTCAAAGAGCATAAACACTCCATTTCATGGCTGGAAATTAAAAGGCAAACCGATTGGTGTGCTCAATAATTCAAAACTATTTTATGAAAATAAATTAGTGAGCATTTATTGATTTATAATTCCATCAGTGTTTAATATACTCATCAATCTCATATTAAAAACAATTATTTTAGAAATAGAAAATTATGAAAAACAGAAAAATTGCCCTTGTCCTTGGTAGCGGTGGTGCAAGAGGGTTAGCTCATATTGGCGTACTTAAAGCTTTAACTCGATTTAATATTCCAATTGACCTTATAATTGGTACAAGCATGGGAGCTTTCATTGGTGGATTTTATTGCAACGATTATTCACCTGATGAGATGATTAAAATTGCCTTAAGCGTTGATAAACTTTTTACGATTAAAATGCTTATCCCCTCATTCCCAAAATTTGGTTTGATTGATCCTGAAAAAATTAAAGACTATCTCAAACAATATCTCGACAACAAAAACATTGAAGAACTCAAAACGTCCTTCTTTGCAGTTTCAACAGATTTAATGAGTGGAAGAGAGATTATTTTCAATTCAGGTTCTCTTGTTGATGCAATTACTGCATCTGTTGCTGTACCGGGTTTAATCAAGCCATATTATTATCGCAAGAGATACTTCGTTGATGGCGGTTTAGTTAATCCCTTACCTGTAAGTGTTGCCCACAAGCTTAAATCTCATTATGTGATTGCTGTAAACGTAACTAAATCACCAGTTAAGATAAAATTCAATCAAAATCAGGTGAAACAAAATTCAATTGTTAAGAAAATCAAGAAGAGCGACTTTGTAACAAAACTAACTGATATCATTCCTGATAATTTCATTTCATCGTTACTTGAATTAAAAGACAAAAACTCTGAACCAGAATATCCGGGAATGTTACAAACATTACTTCAGAGTTTTTCTATTATGGAAAATCAACTGGTGAATCTCTATTTACAATATTTTCCACCAAATGTTTTAATTAACCCACCGATAGAAAATTTCAATATGCTCGAATTTTATCGAGCAAAAGAGTTAATTCAACTCGGTGAAAAGAGTACCAATTCGAAAATTCCCCAGATAAAAAAAGATTTGAAAACTTCAGGTTTAATTTAATTCAAATTGTAAACTTGGTTTGAAAATAAGGAGAGAGGGAGGTAATTCTTTTGTTGGGGGGTTATTGGCTATATTGGGCAAGTTTAAGGTGGGGTTCCTCCCTCTCTTATTCAGTAAAAGAACACTTTAAATTTAATCGATTAATTTCGTTTTTTCAATAAGAACCTTACCAGATTAAATGCACATAAATTCGTAATTTCAATCTGTCGAAAACAAAATTTTGGAGAACTAATGACTGAACAAACTTATATTGATTTTTTATTAAAAGCAAGAAGTAGTTATGAAACTTATAAAAATCGGTTTCCAGATTTTAAGGCTTATAATTTTCTTACACTAAATAAAAAGCAAGAAAAGATTTTGAAACAGCTTTTTCAACGTCTGTTTAATTCGTATCCGACTTTTCATCCAAACTATATTGGACAAATGATTAAACCTCCAGCAGATATTGCATCCCTCGGTTATTTCATTGCTATGCTTTATAATTCGAACAATCACGCATTAGATGGTGGTCCCGAAACCAGTTACTTAGAAAAAGAAGTAATTGAAGAACTCTCAAAAATGATCGGGTATAAAAAATTTCTTGGACATCTAACATCTGGTGGGACTATGGCAAATCTTGAAGGATTATGGATTTCAAAACTTTCAACTCAAAATGGATTATTTGCAATTTGCGAGAATGCCCATTACACTCACACCAGATTATCAAATGTTCTTGATTTCAAATACGAATTAATCCGGATGAATGAAAAAGGTAAAATGGATTTAAATCATCTTGAAGAAAATTTAAAACGAAAAAGAATTAAAACAGTAGTTGCAACTCTTGGAACCACAGGTTTCGGGGCTTTAGATGAAATTAATGAGATATTGAAGATGAAATCAAAATACAATTTTAGATTTCATATTGATGCTGCTTATGGTGGTTTTTTCAAAATTTTAGCGAATAACAAATCAGAACTAATCGATAGAAAAATTTTCGATAAAATGAATCAAGCAGATAGTATTGTCATTGACCCACACAAGCATGGCCTCCAGCCTTATGGATGCGGAAGTATAATTTTTAAGGACCCTTCAATTGGAAAATTTTATAAACACGATTCACCTTATACTTACTTTACATCAAAAGAACTTCATCTTGGAGAAGTTACACTAGAATGTTCAAGACCTGGAGCTTCAGCAGCAGCATTCTGGGCAACAATCAAAGCTTTTCCATTAACTGGTAAAAATGGATTAAGTAAAGTGCTTGAACTTTCGAGAAAAGCAGCAATAAGATTTTATCAACTGCTCAGCCAGAGTGAATTTTTTGAACCAGTTTTATATCCTGAACTTGATATTGTGAATTACTTCCCAAAAGCAAATTCAACATCGATGATAAATTCCTTGAGCGAGAAACTATTTACTAATTTGATGAACAATAAAGACTATCCTGTTTATGTTTCAAAATATCGATTACAAACCAATTTTTTTAGCAGATTATTCCCTGAAGTCAAAATCGATACTGATGAAGTCATTATTCTTCGTTCAGTACTTATGAAACCTGAACACTATTTTTACATAGATGAAATTTTCGAAGAGATGGAAAGAGTGTATTCGAAAAAAATATCTGGAAGAAAGAAACATTAGAAGAATTATTTATTCAAGATTGGATGAACAATTTATTTAACATTTTAAATAATAGTTAACCTTTAAAAATAAAAAGGTCGGCTAATTACCGACCTTCTTAAAACTAAAATTAATTGAAATAAAAAATTACATCACAAGAGCCATTATAGCTTTTTGAACATGCAAACGATTTTCAGCTTCATCAAAAATTACTGAATTCGGACTATCAGCAACTTCATCAACTACTTCTTCTCCTCTATGGGCTGGCAAACAATGCATAAATAAATAATCGTCCTTTGCATATTTTACCAGTTCAGGATTTACCTGATAAGGAACAAATTTTTTTCTTCTTTCTTCGGCTTCAGCTTCCTGTCCCATACTTGCCCAGACATCCGTGTAAATAATATCAGCATCTTTAACAGCATCAACAGGATTTTCGAAAATTTCTACTCTGGTACCAAATGTCTTAGCATTTTCAATCGCTTGATTTACAATTTCTTTCTGAGGTTCGTAACCTTTTGGTGTTGCAATTGCAATGTCCATTCCAACTTTCGAACAACCCTGTAATAAACTATGAGCCATATTATTTCCATCACCAACATATGCCAGTTTCAATCCTTCTAATTTTCTTTTTTTCTCCAGAATTGTAAATAAATCTGCAAGAACCTGACAAGGATGATGTAAATCGGTTAATCCATTTATCACTGGAATGGAAGCAAATTTTGCAAGATCAATCACATCTTGATGACTAAAAGTTCTAATCATTATTCCATTTAAATATCTGGAAAGAACACGGGCAGTATCCGCAATTGTTTCACCTCTTTTCAATTGTAAATCATTCGGTCCAAAATACATTCCGATTCCACCAAGCTGATAAATACCAACTTCAAACGAAACTCGAGTTCTCGTGGACGGTTTAGCGAAAATCATTCCGAGTGTTTTTCCCTCTAACAATTTATGAGGTTCACCCGAATACAATTTGAGTTTTAAAGAAGCACTCAGCTCAAAAATTTGATAGATTTCTTCAAGACTTAAATCTTGTATTTCAACTAAACTTTTTCCTTTCATATTGATTGCCATATTTCTACCTCTATTTTATCCTTTATAAATTCTTGTTCCAGATTTTGGATTATGAAGTTCTCTTGCATCAGTAATGATCATTTCATTACCGGTAGCTTCAACAAATTCAATTGCTGCTTCAATTTTCGGTCCCATACTACCAGGAGGAAACTGACCTTCATTAAGATATTTTCTTGCTTCCGATGTTGAAAGTTCATCAAGGTCAACTTGATCGGGTTTCATAAAATTAATTGAAACTTTTGGAACATCTGTTAAAATATAAAAAGCATCTGCATTGATTTGCTTAGCCAGTAAAGCTGAAGCAAGATCTTTATCAATAACAGCTTCTATTGCTTCAAGTTTTCCATCGGGATGACGATAAACTGGAATCCCACCACCTCCACACGCAATAACAATGTGACCTTCACTGGCTAATTGTTTGATTAAATCTTTCTTGATTACATTGGTTGGTCTGGGTGATGGGACCAATCGTCGCCATCCTCTCTTTCTCGGGTCTTCTTTCATTACCCAGCCCTGTTCCGCCTGGAATTTTTTTGCTTCCTCTTCAGAATAAAATTTTCCAATTGGTTTAGTTGGATTTTTGAAAGCAGGGTCATTTTTATCAACTTCAACTTGAGTTATGAGAGTCACAACAGATTTTTTTAATCCCTTCGAATTCAAAGCGTTCATCATTTGCATTTCTATCATATAACCCATTCCACCTTCTGAATCAGCAACACAAATATCCAATGGCATTTTAGGAATTTTATACATTTCCCATCCGGCTTCATTTCTCTGTAAAATATTTCCAACAACAGGACCATTACCATGCGTAATAATTAATTCGTAACCTCTTTGAAGGAGTGGAATAACATCTAAACAGGTTTCATAAGTATTTTGCTCTTGCTCTTCAATAGTTCCAATCTGGTCACCTCTTAAAATTGCATTCCCACCAAAAGCTACTACAGCAATTTTTTTCATATAATTCCCTTCTCCTTCAAAATATCGGAAATAGCAGGTGTTGATAATTCTTTTAAGAAATATTTTACTCGAGTTGCAGGTTTATTAATTTTTATGATTCTTCTTAAGTCAATTGGAGTTCCAATAACCACAACATCGCAATCAGTTCTATTGATTGTTTCTTCCAGGTCTTTAATTTGTTTCTGACCATATCCCATTGCTGGAAGGAGTGTTCCTATTTCTGGATAAGTTCGATATGTTTCTTGAATTGATTCAACTGCAAAAGGTCGAGGATCAACAAGTTCTTTTGCACCATTATTCAATGCAGCAACAACACCAGCACCGAATTTCATTTCGCCATGTGTCAAAGTAGGTCCATCTTCAACTACAAGAACTCTTTTCCCTTTAATTAATTCAGGATTTTCGACTTCTATCGGCGAATCAGCTTCTATTATAATTGCGTTTTGATTTACTTTTCTGATATTATTTCTTACGGTTTCTATATCTTCTTTTTTAGCTGATGAAATTTTATTGATAATAGCTATATCTGCAATTCTAAGTGAAGTATTACCAGGATAATATCTTAATTCATGTCCTGGTCTTAATGGATCTGTTACAGTTATTGTAAGATCCGGTTTGTAGAATGGTGTATCATTATTTCCACCATCCCAGAGGATGACATCAACTTCCTGTTCAGCCTGTCTTAATATTTCTTCGTAGTCAACTCCTGCATAGACAATTGTCCCATTAACAATATGAGGTTCATATTCTTCCATTTCTTCAATTGTGCAATTGTAGCGATGTAAGTCATCTATTGTTGCAAATCTTTGAACTCTTTGAGCATTTAAATCACCATAAGGCATTGGATGTCGAATAGCAGCAACTTTTTTCCCGGCTTGTTTCAAAAGATTTGCCACGTATCTGGAAGTCTGGCTTTTTCCACAACCTGTTCTGACTGCAAGAACAGCAACCACTGGTTTGGAGCTTTTCAACATTGTCTGGTCAACACCGAGTAACCGGAAACTTGCACCAGCTGCATTTGCTTCTGATGCTTTTGTCATCACATGTTCAAATGGAACATCGGAATAGGCAAATACAACTTCATCCACATCAAATTTTTTGATAAGATCAGTTAATTCATCTTCGTGATAAATTTTTATTCCATCGGGATAAAGTTTCCCTGCAAGTTGAGGTGGATAGATTCTTCCTTCAATATTTGGAATCTGGGTTGCTGTAAAAGCCACAACTTCATATTCATCATTATCACGGAAAAAAACATTAAAGTTGTGGAAATCCCGACCAGCCGCACCCATAATTATTACTTTTTTACGTTTCATTTAACCTCCATTTGTTTTATTCGACTGTTACACTTTTAGCTAAATTTCTTGGTTGGTCTACATTCAAACCTTTTGCTACAGCAATGTAATAAGCCATTAATTGTAATGGAATGATTGTAAGAATCGGTGATAACATTTCAATTGTATTGGGTACAGGAATTACATAATCTACAAGGGATTTAATCTGTTTATCATCTTCACTGATTATCGCAATAACTTTTCCTTTTCTCGCTTTTACTTCTTCAATATTTGATAGAACTTTATCATATGTAGAGTCCTTGATAGCAATGAAAACTACTGGCATATTCTCATCAACAAGGGCAATTGGTCCATGCTTCATTTCTGCTGCTGGATAACCTTCTGCATGGATGTAAGAAATTTCTTTTAATTTTAATGCACCTTCCAGTGCAACGGGGAAATTGTAACCACGACCCAGATACAGAAAATTCTTTGCATTAACGAAATTTTCAGAAATCGATTTAATATATTCTGCTTGATCAAGTATTTGTTGAATTTTTCCAGGCAGACTTAAAAGCTCCTGACAGATTTTTTCACCATAACTGAATGGAAGATTTTTTCTTCGACCTATCAAAACTGAAATCAATGCAAGAACTGCAAGTTGAGATGTAAATGCTTTTGTTGAGGCAACACCTAATTCTGGACCAGCATGAATATAAACACCTGCCTGTGTTTCTCTTGCAATTGAAGAACCTACAACATTACAAATACCAAGAACAAGTGCATTCTTTTTCTTTGCTTCTTTAATTGCAGCTAATGTATCGGCAGTTTCACCAGATTGACTGATGGCAATTACAACATCATTCTTTTTTAATACTGGATTTCGATATCTAAATTCGGATGCATATTCAACTTCAACTGGAATTTCAGCGAATTGCTCGAGCATATATTCACCGACAAGAGCAGCATGCCAGGATGTTCCACAAGCAGTCAAAATAAGTCGATTTGCATCAAGTAAATCATCAATAACTGATTCCAGTCCACCGAGTTTTACATTTCCAGCACTCAGAACAATGCGACCACGAATTGAATTTTGAATCGATTCTGGTTGCTCAAAAATTTCTTTCAACATAAAATGAGGGAAACCACCTTTTTCGATAGTTGAAGTATCAAGCTCGAGTTTTTCCACTTCCCGATCTTGAATTTTATTATCAAGAGAACGGATAACGAATTTATTTTTTGATATTTCTGCTATATCTCCATCTTCCAAAAAAATCACATTATTTGTGTATTCGAGGATAGCCGGTGCGTCAGATGCAACGAAATGTTCATTATCACCAACTCCAATTATCAATGGACTTCCTTTTCTTGCAGCGATTATTTTATCGGGTTCATCAGAACAAATCACACAAATTCCATAAGCCCCTTCAATTTCGTGTAAGGCTAATCTTGTGGCGTTGAATAAATTTTTTTCCTTTTCATAAAAATGGGAAATGAGATGGGCAATCACTTCACTATCAGTTTCACTTGAAAACTGATAACCCATTTCTTTCAACATTGTTTTTAAAGTCCTGTAATTTTCAATAATTCCATTATGAACAATGGCAATTGTACCTATCCCATTTGTATGTGGATGGGCATTGTAGTCAGTTGGTGCCCCATGAGTGGACCAGCGTGTGTGTCCAATTCCAATTGTGGTCTCTTCCTCAACCTCGCTTAGAAGTTTCTCGAGATTCTGGATTTTCCCCGAAGTTTTAATAACTTTAACTTTTTTCTTTTTAATGAAACCAACTCCCGCAGAATCATACCCTCTGTACTCAAGTCTCTTCAAGCCATTTAATAAAATAGGTATGGCTTGCCTGAAGCCGATATATCCAATAATTCCACACATATTGGTTACCCTTTATTTTTTTAAAATTTAAAGATCAGGAAGGGAGAAAATATTAATTATTATTTGACAAAATAATTTCATACAAATGCAAGTTACAAAAGGACGCCTGAATTCTCAACTAATCAGGGAGATTTAAATCTGACAAACAACAAAAAATTAAATCTTAATACTTGATAGATAATCTTTGAACTCATTAAATGTTGTCACAAGGGATGGATAATCTTGATTTTTGGCGGCTTCTTCGATTTTAGCTCCGAATTTTGAAATTTCGGGGAAGCCATAGGCAACTCCATTCCCTTTAATATTGTGACCAAAGAATTTAAAAGCCTCAAATTCCTTAGGTGAGAGTTTTTTGTCGAGTTCTTCAACTTCTTTCTTCATTGAGGCAATGTATTCTGAGCGAAGTTGAATTATCTCTTCCCTAGAAAATCCTTGAAAATAAGGGCTGATATCTTCGTACTCTGGTTCTGATGATTTAATTACATTCATAATCTCGGATACCAATTTTTGTTGATCAATAGGTTTAGTTATGTAACCATTACAACCTGCGGCAATACATTTTTCTCTATCACCTTTCATAGCGTGAGCAGTTAATGCAATGATTGGAATATCACCAAGCTTTAGTTGATTTCTAATAATTCGTGTGGCTTCAAGTCCATCCATCACTGGCATTTGAATATCCATCAAAATTAAATCGAATTTTTGTTGCTTAACTTTTTCAATTGCATCTTTTCCATCGATCGCTATTTCAAAAGTAGCTCCGAGTCTTTTCAGGATATGCGACATAAATTTCTGATTCATTAAATTATCTTCAACCAGCAAAACATGTAGAGGTGGTATGGCTGGTTTCTCTTCAGGTTTTTTAGTCTTTACTGATGAAATAGTAGATGATTTTTTAGCTTCCCCTACTCGCTGTAAAATCTTGTCTAAGTGTCCAAGAAAAACATTTTCTTCAAACGACTCTTTCAAGAAAATTCCAGTAGCCCTTTCTTCAAGGAATTTTATTTCATCATCCAGTAATTTTTTGGATGTAAGAATAACTACAGGCACTGAACTTAAATCTTCATCTTTTCTGATTTCAGTAAGGAATTGGAAGCCATCCATTCCAGGCATCATCAAATCCAGAATTATGAGAGCAGGTGTACTCTTTTCTTTGATTTTTTGTAATGCAAGCTCAGGAGAATCAAAGCATTCGACTTCAAAACCATTTTTGACAAGAATTTTTTCAATCCTCTGCAAAACATTAATATCATCATCAATAACAACTATTTTATCTTTGATTGAGAATTTGTCCTTCAGGCTATTGATTAAATTCTGTAATTTTTGAACACTCACAGGTTTTTCTAAATAATCAATCGCTCCAAGTGAAAAAGCTTTCTTAATCTCTTTTTGAATTGAACAAATGACAACTGGAATTGACTTGGTAAGAACATCAGATTTTAATTCTTTCAAAACTTCCCAGCCACTTTTATCCGGTAAAAATATATCAAGCAAAATTAAATCGGGATGATATTTTTTTGCATTCAAAAAACCATCTTTAGCTGTTTGAGAAATCAGAAGTTTGTATTCTCGATCTTTCAAGTGTCGTTCGATGATTTTTGCTGTCTCAAGGTCATCTTCAATAATTAAAATTAATGGTGCATATGGAGAGGAAGAGCCAATTATTTTTTCTGTCGCTACAAATTCTTTTTTTACCTCTGAGACGCCGACAACTTCTACAGGAATCACAAAACTAAAAGTCGAGCCTTTTCCCACTTCGCTTTCAACTGTAATTTTTCCACCCATCATCTCAACAAATTTTTTAGAAATAGTTAAACCTAAACCTGTTCCACCAAATTTTTGAGCTGTATCTTTTTCCGCTTGAGTAAATGCTTCAAATATCAAATTGAGTTTGTCTTTTTGTATGCCGATGCCAGTATCGGTTACAGAAAACTCGAGATGAACTGTATCTCCAACTTTTTTTGAACTTGATAGATTTCTTACTGAGATTGAAACCTTACCTTGATTGGTAAATTTATAGGCATTGCCTATTAGATTTATTAACACCTGTTTCAAACGAAGAGGGTCAATTAAAATTGCTTCAGGAACTGAATCATCTAAATTAATTTCGAGCTTAAGATTCTTTGCTTCGAATCTTTCTCTGAAAAGATTTCTTAATTCATCAAGTAAATTTGAAAGATTTGTCGGGACTGGATTAAACTCAAGTTTACCAGCTTCAATTTTATTCAGATCCAAAATATCATTTATTAATTCAAGAAGTGAATGAGAGCTCTGTCTGATGTTCGAAAGAATTTCTTTATGCTCTGGCTCGAGTTCTTCCTGAAGAAGTAATTCAGTAAATCCAATGATACTATTGAGTGGAGTTCTTAGCTCATGACTCATATTTGCTAAAAACTCCGATTTTGTTTTGCTCGCAATTTCTGAACGAATTTTTTCTTCAAAAATCTCGGTGATATCAATTGCAACAGTCAAGAGATGTTTTATTTTAGATTCAGTTTCATAAAATACAAGTCGATGAAAGATGAAATAATATTTTTTATTATCAATTTTAATTTCGTGAATTCTGGTTGATTTCGTTTCGCTCTCAAGTGTTTCCAGATCTCCTTTAGAAATTTCCTGAGCAATAGTTTCAGGGAAAAATTCGAAATCCGTCCTGCCAAGGACTTCGAATTTTCTCTTGCCTACGAATTTTAAAAAGTTCTCGTTAACATTTTCATATTTCAGATTTTCTGATTTTTGAATAATTAAGGCGGGGATGAGATTATAAAGCTGATTGAAGTTATCAAATTCCTTTCTCAGCTCGTTGGTTGTTGTCCGTAAAAATTCTATCCTTTCACTTATTTCAAGTAAATGAACAAGTCGACAAAATATCTGTTTTAGAATCAGGATTTCATCATCATAAAAGAATTTTTTCTCAACATCCTGAATAACAAAAATGCCAGCAAGTTTTTTATCTCTAATTACAGGAATGAGCAAAATATTTGATGCACCGAAATAGCTTTTCCACTTTGTTAATTCCTGAGAATAATCTGAAATATCATCTGTCACATAGTTGCCAGTTGAAAGATAGGAATACAGGCTAATTAAATTTTCCCAGTTACCACTGATGTGTGGTTTAAGAATTTGTTTATCTTTCGACCAGTTTACTCTTACTTCCCAGTAATTAATTCCAAAACATTTTACATAATAAATTTTGCTGGCTTTAAAAAACTTTCCAACTTTATCAATTACAGTTTCAAACAGAGCAAGATTGAATTCTTCCGAAAGTAATTCATTGATTTCATCGAGGAATTTAAGAGATTCTAAAATTCTTTCTTCTTTTGAGTATGATTGATCTGCCATTTCTCTACAAAACTAATCAGTTTTAATATGATTATACTAAAATTAAAAGCAAAATTCTATTTTGGAAAGGCACTTTGTTTCAAAAACTTTTTAATCGTAAAATAACTTCCAAGTAAACCAAGCAAGCTTCCTAACCCAATTATCCCGGCAAGAATTAAAATTAATGTTTTTTGTGTGATTAAAAGTTCAATGATTACAATTCGATTTAATAAAATGTGCATGATAAAGACGAAAGCAGCTGCGAATAAACCGCCAAGAAAACCAACAATAATTCCTTCAATCAAAAATGGGAGCTCAATGAAAAGATGAGTTGCCCCCACAAGTCGCATTGTGTTAATTACATCAATCTTGTTTTGCATGGCAAGTCGAATCGTATTCGATATAAGAAGTATTGTTGAGATTGAAACAACTGAAAAAATAATTATCAAAATTTTCTGAAAAGTTGATGTTCTTGTCTCAATTACATCAAGAAATTCTTGATTGTAAATTACATCAGAAATCAAATTAGTAGACGTAAGAACCTTCTTTAAAGAATCAATATAAGGTCTATTGAGGTAGTTCGGATTAATTTCAATTGTTAATGATGCTGGAAGAGGATTGTAGCTTAATATTTCTTTGAATTCAATTCCTGTTTCTTTGATAAATCTTTTTCTCGCTTCTTCCTTGGAAATGTAATTTATTTTTGAAATGCCCTCGATCAAATATAATTGTTTAATTAAACTATCTGCTTGAGAATCATTTACATAGTTATAAAGAAATGCCTCGACCTGAACTCTATTGCGAATCTCTTTAACAAGCAACTGAGCATTCAAAAAAAGATAAGTAAAAAAACCAAGTAAACTTATTGCAATAAAAATTGAGAAGACTGTCAGGAAAAAGGAGAGTTTATATCTCCTGTATCCTGACAGGCTCTCTTTCAATAAAAATAAGATTCTCATCAGATTAAAGTTTTGCCTTCTTCAAGGATTTTTTCTGCTTTATCATGAGTTTTTGATTCAGCATAAAGTCTTACAATTGGTTCAGTTCCACTTAATCTTATCAATAACCAGTCTCCTTCAGTATTAATCATCTTCAAACCATCTCTTACATCAGTTTTAACAATTTTCTTACCAAGCAATTTTTTAAGTGGTTCACCTTTTAAGATTTTTTCAAGTTTAGCTGCAATCTTTTCATCAAGTCGAATTCTTTCTTTGAGATTAACTCGCATACCATACTCACGATAAATTACATCGAGATGTTCACCCAGACTCATACCAGTCTTGGCAACAATCTCAATTGCAAATAAGCAGGCAGCAATTCCATCCTTCTCTGGAACATGACCATAAAAAGTCAAGCCACCACTTTCTTCACCAGCCAGTAAAACCTCTTCTCTTGTCATAATTTCACCAATATATTTGAAACCGACTGGAGTTTCATGAACTCTAATTTTGTTTTTGAATGCAACAATATCAAGCAGATGAGATGTTGCCAGTGAACGCACAACACTACCAGACCAATTAGGTCGAGTTTCAAGAATATATTTCAAGAGAACTGGTAAGAAATAATTTGCATCGAAGTAAGTTCCATCTTTATCAATGATTCCGAATCGATCAGCATCACCATCAGTGGCAATACCAAAGAAGTGCTTTTCATTGGCGACAATCTGTTGAAGTTCTTTTAAATTTTCTGGAGTTGGTTCAGGAGTAATTCCACCAAAATTTGGGTCAGCAAAATGATGAAGTGTTCTCACATCGCATCCGCATTCAATTAAAAATGTATCAAGGTAATCTCTACCAGTTCCATACATTGCATCATAAGCATATTTTAGTTTTGCTTTCGAAATTGCTCTGATATCAATAATATCACCAAGGTAATTAAGATAATTTCTTCTTGGATTAATTACCTCGATTTTTTTCTTCTCAACAAGTGTCTCGTAGGATTGTAGTTTGGTAACTTTGACTTTTTTTGCTTTCAGTCTTGCTTCAATCCATTGAGTATCTTTAGTAAAAGCTGAACCACCATGTGAACCAAAAAATTTCAATCCCTGATATTTTGGTGGATTGTGACTTGCTGTAAAGCTAATTCCACCATTTAACTTTCTTCTTACAATTTCAAAGGCAATTACTGGTGTAGGAGTATCTCTTTCTGTAATGTATACTTTAATACCATTTGAAGCTACAACTTGTGCAGCAACTTTTTTAAATTCATCTCCCATAAAACGAGTATCATTGGAGATGAGAATCCCATTATTAGTTTCCTTGTTTTTCTTCAGCAAATCGCAAATTGCCTGAGTAACTAAAATGACATTATCAAAAGTGAATTGATCGGCGATAACAGCTCGCCATCCAGAAGTTCCGAATTTAATTTGCATATTTTACCTCATTAAAAGTTAGACTCATCTCGCCACCTTGTTATTAACCATTTATTAGTGGCTTTATTTTTTTCCAGTGTTAGATTTACTCTTCCATCAATACGGATTATATCCGTAGGATTAAAAGTGAAATTTATATTGAAACCTCTAACAACAATTGCTTGATTTGAATCAACTAAACTGGAAATGATATTATTCCAGATCAAATCAATTTTTTGAACACTATTGAAAAGCAGATATGTGATTCTTACATCTTCATCTCTCCCCCATGATACATCGTATCCCTGTTCATAATCACGATAAATGAAGACGAAATTATCAGAAAGTAAAGCACCATAAATAGTTGTATCCTTAAAAGTATAAGCGTACTGAAAATTTTTAAAAACTCCTTCGATGTCAGATTGATCAGAAATCAATCTTGAACTTGAAATTTCATTTTCCTCCCAGGCAGGTGCAAAGGGATTAAAGCAACCAGCAAAAATTATCAATAAACTACCGATAAGAATTTTATTCTTAATTGCTAAATCTCCCTTTTAATTCACTCCAGGTAAAGGATTCAGTGTTTTTTGAATCCTTCCAGTTTAGAACTGACCATTCACCTTTAAGATTTCTGAATAATGTAAACTGAAGATGACCTCTAAATTCTTTTGGGAAACTCTCCACTGAATGGTCGACCACAAGCGAATAATCAGCTGAATAAATTACACTATCACCCTGAATTGTTCCACGGTCTATATTAAAAACAGAAAGAGTAATGGTTCCACCTTCTTTAATTTTTGATTTAAGATTTTCAAAATAATTTTTTTCGTTCTGAAGTGTCCAATTAGAAAAGAGAGCCGAGTAATTCGCATAACTCTCAGTCGATGGAATAAATGAAAAGCTTCTTTTTGTCAGAGCTGAATCTATAAAACATTTCAAATAATTTTCAGTTGATTTTTCTGATAATGAGCTTTTCAAATTTTCGATTAAAATGTCAATTGTTGTTGCTGGTATCCAGGTATTTCGAGATTGAGCTGGATTTTCCGCTTCACGAGTAGTAAAAATTTCACAACCTGTTATCAATAAAGCTAAAATTAAAAATATTTTTTTCTTCATTGCTTTTGAGAAAATATAATCATTCTTGGAGAATTTGAATCAAATGAATTACCAGCATAATCACCAAAAACCTTCACAGTTGTAAAACCATTTCTCTCAAACATATTTTTAAAATCGTCAAGTTCATAAATTCTAATTGATTCAAAGTACTTTTCCACTCGATCGTTTGTTTTAATAACTATTATTTTGTTTACTCTCTCGTTTTCAATTTTTCTTTCAATTAATATTTCAGAAGATTCAAACTCAAACTTTTCCTTTTCCACAAGATTATTTATAACAAAATCAGGATTAAAATAATCAATCACAACCCAACCGTTTTTTACAATACTTTCACAAAGATTTTTGAAAGTCAAAAGGTTTTCTTCTTCAGAAAAATATCCGAAGCTTGTAAAGAAATTTATTCCAAGTTCATAGGCATCTTTTTCTTTAAAGTTTCTAACATCACAAATTTTGAATTCTCCTTGCAAATTTTCCTCTCTAAACATTTTCTTTGCTTCTTTAATGAAGAATTCACTCAAATCAATTCCTGTTATATTGTAACCTTCTCTGGAAAAAATCTTTGCTAATCTTCCATATCCACAACAAAAATCAAGAATTCTCCACTGTCTTTGAAGAGGAATATTTTTTTCAATCAGATTGAAGAATTGTCTTGCTTCCTCTTCATTTCGATTTTTATAAATTAAAAAATATTGATGAGAATTAAACCAGTATTTGAACCAATCTTTATACATCATTTAATCTGGATTCTTCCTTCCAATGCTCTTACTACTGTTGCTTCATCAACAAATTCTAAATCTGAACCAATTGGTATTCCCCTTGCTATTCGGGTAACTTTCACATTTTTATTCTTCATAAGATTAGCGATATAAAGAGAAGTCGCCTCACCTTCTGTACTCGGATTTAAAGCTAAAATAATTTCAACTGGAGATAATTTTTCAACTCTCAATAAAAGTTCTTTAATTCTAATTTCGTTTGGACCAATTCCTTCCAGTGGAGAGAGAACTCCACCGAGAACATGATAAAGTCCTTTGAATTCATTTGTCTTTTCAATTGCAATAACATCATTTATGTCTTCGACAACACAAAAGATTTTGGAATCACGATTTGGATCACTACAAACAGGACACAAATCTTCGGTTGCAAGATTAAAACACTCTCTACAAAATTTTACTTTCGTCTTCAAATTTGAAATTGCCTCAACAAGTTTACTTACATCATCATCCGATTGCCTTAAGATGAAAAGTGATAATCTTAAAGCAGTTTTTCTACCAATCCCTGGAAGTTTGCTCAATTCTTGAATTGCTATTTCGAGTGGTTCAGCTATTACCATTAGAATCCTGGAATATTTAATCCTGGAGGAATCATTCCTTTAGTTCTTTGCTGTAACTCTTCTTGATAAATTTTTTCAACTTCTCGAATCGCTTTATTCACTGCAGCGATAACAAGATCTTCCAGAATTTCCTTATCGTCAGGATTAATTACTTCGGGTTGAATGTTTAATCCAATAATTTCCTTTTTACCATTGATTTTCACTTTTACAGCACCAGCTCCAGCATCGATTTCAAATGTTTTTTCTCCAAATTCTGAATTAAATTTTTCAAGATCAGATTGCATTTTTTGAACTTGTTTTAACAAATCATTCAAATTTGGTTTCATTAACACCTCAATTAGTTTATATTTATAAATATTTTTTCAAAAGTATACGAAAAAGCCGTTCAAATATAATTCAAATTTTGAAGATAAACAAATAAACCTTGAAATTTTTAAATTTTTTGCAGGTTTTCACCAGCATATACTCATAATAATTAGTTATCCCTTAAAAAGTCAAAATTTTTATGGTAAGCTGTAAATTTGAATAAATATATACAACGAGGGATGAAATTAAATACGACAACTTCTACATCCTTGACTTGACTCCACTTCAAGACGAGGTAGAAATACAATGTCCACTGGTTTGGTTAATTTTACTTACAGGCTAAAATTAAAAAGGCAAACATTAACAGCTTGCTCTTATCTTTTTTAACGTTTTACTTCAGCAATGTCATTTTGTTATTCTGAACAAAGTCATTCACTCTTAGCGAGTATATGTAAACGCCACTTGGAAGATTACTTGCATCTCCGCCAGAGGCGGATCCGCCTCCGGCGGAAAATAAAACTGAATACATTCCAGCGGGCTTTTCTTCATTTACAAGTGTTACTATTTCTTGTCCTAATAAATTGTATACTTTCAATTGAACCAAACCTTTTTCTTTTATCTGATATGTAATCGTGGTCATCGAGTTGAATGGATTTGGGTAATTCTGATGCAATTTATATTGAAAATCCCGAATTGAACTTTGATCCTCATCAATAGAGGTAATCCCACCATTTGTCGTTTTAAATATTATACCAGCAAATTCGGTAGAGCTAATTCTTTGACTTCCTACAGCAAAACCTTTGTTGCTATCCTTAAAAACTATAGAATTTATGAAAACTGCTTTATTTAAGTCCAAGCGCGATAATTGTATATCCCAACTTAAAGCACCGTTTGAGGTTTTATAAATTTTTTCTACATCGCCGGTTATCCAGCCAGTTAAAGAATCAATAAAAAAAGTTGAAAAAAAGCTCTCAGTTCGTGGGGGAGTTGTCGGATGAGGTTCATACCAGTTGGAGCCATAATTTGTGGTTCTAAAAACTTTTTCGTGTTCGCCAATTATATACCCAATTGAATCAATAAAATAAATCTCATACAACTCTTCCCCTGGAGTTGATATTTGTATAAACCAGTCAACACCTCCGTTAGTAGTCTTATAAACAGCAGAATGGAAATTTCCCGGTGAAAAGATTCTTAACGATGTTACAAAACCAGTATCCCTGTTGATAAAATAAACTGCTTGAAACAAATTATTATCAAATTTTTGAGAAATCCAGTTTACGCCTTTATTCGATGTTTTAAAGATTGAATTTTCACCAACAACATAACCATTTAATGTATCTATAAAGAAAATGCCGGAAAGATTAGTTTGAAAATGAAAAGGAATAGAATTCCACGATTCCCCATGATTTGTTGATTCAATTACTAATCCACTATCTCCACAAACATAAAAATTAGTTTGTGCAATATTTATAGACTTCAAATTTTTTGAAGGAATGTTTAATAATTGATTCCAGTTTAATCCACCATTTGTTGTTCTAAAAATTGTTCCTGAATCACCCACAATTATTGCAACATCATCGTTAATAAATTTAATTTTATTAAAAACTGGATATGTCTGAGGTAAGACTACTTCGAACCACTGCGCAAATAAATTGACAGCAAAAGCAAATAATAAAATTAAAGTTCTCATTTTATTCCTTACTAAGCTTGTCCAACTTGAATAATTGTTTCTCGTCCTTCTATATAATCTTCAGTTGCAGGACACCATCTGTTTATCCCATCTAAATCACGCGTTATTAAACGAAACTCAAATTTATAATCTGAACATTGTCTAAGTTTATAAGGACGATTTATAGACCATTGAAGCGCCCAGTATGATAAATCAGGCATATAAACCTCTCAAATTAAATGTTAAATATAATGTCGTTGCGGCTAACACGACTCCCAGAACAAAGATGTCGAACAATACCAGCAACTTTTTATTTATTAAAAATATTTTTTAACAGAACAACTTAGAACAAGTAACTCTTAATGGATCAATCGTGAGAGTCCAATTGATATCACAAGCAATATATCAATTGAACCTTTCGAAAAACCTTTTTTGACTTCTTCCTCTATTAATTTTTTTTCATTATTGACTATTTACTTTTTTTAGCGATTAGATGGCTTTTCTCATCTTAACAATACCTGTCCGCCTTAGATTCAACGAAGGAGAATCATCTTTTTTGTTTCTGAATAATTTCCACTAATCATTCTGTAAAAATAAACACTACTTGGTAAATTACTTGCATCAAATTCAATTTCATAAGTTCCAGTTGTTTTAAAATCATTTAATAATGTTTTTATTTCATTACCGAGTACATCATAAATTTTTAATTGAACTATTTCTGTTTTTGGAATTGAAAATTTTATTTTTGTCATTAGATTAAAAGGGTTAGGGTAATTTTGATATAAATAAAAATCATTTATAGAAAAAGAATGATTTTCGGCTGAAGTCGGGTGTGTAAAGAGTTTTGTGTAAATGGTTAAAGTAAGAAATTAGTTAAGTGCTGTGGAGCGCGGAACAGCACTTAA